>Ga0194133_10000857_pt1 | contig 57546 bp, 59 predicted proteins | sample TA2KigOf40mmetaG_FD_155448 | JGI IMG/M metagenome (GOLD analysis project Ga0194133, IMG submission 155448) | Freshwater microbial communities from Lake Tanganyika, Tanzania - TA2015055 Kigoma Offshore 40m | ecosystem: Environmental > Aquatic > Freshwater > Lake | place: Tanzania: Lake...
CCTCACACGGCACCAGCCCCCCCCTATCCCGCCAACGCCATATCCAAGTCACGGATCAAATCCGCCGCATCTTCAAGCCCTATGGAAAGCCGCACCACATCCGGCCCGGCGCCGGCGGCAAGGCGCTGTTCCTCAGTCAATTGCCGATGCGTGGTGGAGGCTGGGTGCAAGATCAGGCTGCGCGTATCGCCAACATTGGCAAGGTGCGAAAACAGCCGCACATTCTCAACCAGTCGAATGCCAGCTTCAAACCCGCCCCTTACACCAAAGGTAAAAACCGAACCCGGCCCTTTCGGCAGATAGCGCCTGGCGAGCGCATTGAAGGGGCTGCTTGGCAAGCCGGCATAGGATACCCAAGCAACTTTTTCATGCCCTGCAAGGAATTCTGCCACTTGCTGCGCATTAGCAACATGGCGTTCCATGCGCAGATGCAGCGTCTCAATCCCGGTGATAGTGAGCCAGGCATTCATCGGCGAAAGCGTGGGGCCGAAATCACGCAAGGCGACGGCGCGCGCCTTGGTGGTGAAGGCGAAATCGCCGAAATTCTCGTAAAATTTCAACCCATGATAGGCAGGTTCGGGGTCCGCCATGCCCGGGAATTTGCCATTGGCGTAATTGAACGTGCCCGACTCAACAATCATCCCACCAAGCGAATTACCATGCCCGCCCAGGAACTTCGTCAGCGAATGTGTGATGATATCCGCGCCATGCTCAAAAGGTCGGCACAAATAGGGTGAGGCCAAGGTATTATCCACAATCAGCGGAATGCCTGCCTCATGCGCAATATCCGCAATGGCACGCAAATCCACCACAATGCCGCCCGGATTGGCGAGGCTTTCGACAAATATCGCCTTGCATTTCGGTGTGAGCGCCTGCCGGAAATTTGCGGGCTCGGTCGGATCCACGAAATCGCACTTCCAACCAAGCTTCCTGAAGCTGAGGGCAAATTGCGTGAGCGATCCGCCATAAAGGTTACGGCTGGCGAGGAATTCATCACCCGGTTCAAGCAGCGTAAAGAAGGTGACGAATTGCGCGGCATGGCCGGACGCCGTTGCCACCGCCGCGCGCCCGCCTTCAAGGCTCGCGACACGTTCTTCCAACACTGCCACTGTAGGATTAGAGAGCCGCGTGTAGACATGGCCAAAATTATGCAGGTTGAACAGTGAAGCGGCGTGATCAACATCATCAAACACAAAACTCGTTGTCTGATAAATCGGCGTGCCGCGCGCGCCTGTGGTGGGATCAGGTGCCGCACCCGCATGGATGCTGCGTGTGGCAAAGCCATAATCCAGATTACGCGGCGGCAGGGGGCTATTGCGGGTTTTGCGATCTGCCGGCGGTTCCGGCGGACGATTACGGATCAGGCCAGAATTGACACCACTCCAGGACAATTCGCCACCGAAACGGCTGAATTCAATCTTCGGGCAGCGATCCATGATCACTTCAAGCCCAGCCGCTTCCGCCTTGGCCGCCGCGCCATCATGGCGCACGCCAAGCTGCGCCCAAAGCACCTTGGCGCCAATCGCAATCGCGTCATCTGCAATGCCTGGCAGCGCATCCGCAGCGCGGAACACATCCACCATATCCACTTGGTCAGGGATGTCACCAAGCTTGGCGTAAACCGTCTCCTTCAGTAGGGTTTGCCCCGCCATGCCTGGGTTCACTGGAATGACGCGATAGCCTTTGGACTGCAGATACTTCATCACGAAATAGCTGGGCCGGTTCCAATTGCCCGAGGCACCAACCAGCGCAATCATTCTGACCCGCTGCAGGATGGAGCGGATTTTCGCATCACTATAGGCAAGTGGTGCCGGCTGGTTCATGGCGGGAACCCCATATCATGTTCAGGACTGAGGCTTTCGTATAGCATGGTCCAGGACCCATCACCCACCCCAGGGCACCGCCATGATCGCCATTATTTGCGAGTTGAACCGGCAGAAGGCCGGTTGGATGATTATCGGGAACACGCCGCAGTACTGCGGGAGGAATTGCAGTGCATGCCCGGCTTTGTTTCGGTGGAGCGCTTTCGCAGCCTGACCAATCCCGCCAAGCTGCTCAGCCTTTCGCTTTGGGGAGATGAAGGTGCGATCGCGCGTTGGCGCTGCCATGTGGGGCATCGCGCCTCTCAGCCCGCGGGGCGCATTGGCGTCTTCGCGGGCTATCGACTTCGCGTGGCAGCGGTACTGCGTGATTACGGCATGTCGGAACGGCGCGAAGACGTGCCGGCGGATAGCAACGCACTTTGGGGGCTGTGACGCGCCTTCAGCCCTGCCCAAAAGTGCGCGCTATGTCCCGCAGCTTGAATTTCTGGATCTTCCCGCTTGGCGTGTGCGGCAATTCCACCACGATTTCCAAACATTCCGGCCTTGTTGCCGCGCCATGCGCTGGGCTTCCAGATAGGCGGTGACTTCCGGCAGGGTCAGCCTGGCGCCTTCGCGCAGCGGCACAAAGGCGCAGGCACGTTCACCAAGCCGTGCGTCAGGGAAGCCAACAATCGCCACTTCGGCCGCCGCAGGGTGCTTGAACAGCAGGCCCTCAACCTCCATCACCGGAGATCCTCGCCACCGCCAATGATGATGTCCTTGGAACGCCCAGCGATGCGGATATAGACATCCGCATCCATCTGCGTGAGGTCACCTGTATCAAACCAGCCATCCGGATCATTCGGGTTGTGTTCCAGGCGCTTCAGATAGCCGATGAAATTGGAACCGCCGCGCACCTGCAATTGCCCATCCTGACCAGGTGACAAAATTATGCCCTTAGCGTCCACAATGCGAAGCTCAATTCTGGGGAGAGTGCAGCCATCGGTGGTATGGGTCTTTTCCTCACCATCATCCGGTTTCGTTGTAGTAACGGCGCCGTTTTCCGACGTGCCCCAGGCAGAGATGATCGCAGCCCCAAGCGTCTGGCGCGCCTTCGCCACCAGCGCGCGCGGAATAGGTGCGCCGGCTGAGACGAACCCGCGCAGAATTAGCGTGCCCTGGCCTGAGGCGGCGACATATTCCGTCAAATCATTCAGGAAGGGTGTCGTACCCATTGTGAAACTGGTGCGCTCATCGCGGATCTGTCGCGCCATTTCAGGCACTGAAAAAATACTCTGCAAAATCGGCGTGCCACCCAGCATAATGGGCAATACAATGCTATACAAAAAGCCAAGCTGATGTGCCAAAGGGGAGGGCATGTGGATCACATCATCCATACCAAGCCCCAGCCGCTTCGCGACATATTCCAGATTGGACAGCATGGTATTGGAACTGTGCATTACGCCCTTGGGCTCACCAGTGGTACCGCTGGTATAAAGCAACTGGATCACCTCATCAGGACTGAGACCAGCCGCGGGGGTGAAGAGTGTGGCGGGGGAGGGATGTTCCAGCAGGCGCGCAAAACCATCAGGGCCATCACGCCCGACCACATATACTTGCCCGAGCTTTGGCAGTTGTTCGCGTAAATTGGCCGTCATGCGGGCATAATCAAAGCCGCGGAAACTCTCCGGCACTATCAGAATTTTGCTTTCCGCCAGGCCTAACATAAGCGCAATTCGCGTTCGCGAAAAATCACCATCAGGGGATTGCTGATGGCGCCGAGCTCCAGGCAAGCCAGACGCAGAATGGAGAATTCCGACCAATTCGGCATTTGAAAGGAAACCACATCACCACGCCTAACCCCATGCGCGCGCAAGGCAGCGACCAGTCGGCTCGACGGGTCATCAATCTGCCGATAGAAACGCCGCGTTCCCGTGTCGAGGTCGGAACGGCAAGCGGCAATCGCCTTCTTCTCAGGGCTTTGCGCCACGGCGCGGGCCAGATGCTGCAGCAGCATCTCATCGCGCCAAAAGCCTTGGGCGCGCATGGCGGGGCCGCGAATGGCGATATCATCGCCCTGGACGGTCATGGTTTCCTCCTGTGTTTTAAGCGAGCGTCTTTGCATTCTTCGCTTTACCCGTTGCGGGCATATTACACGGCAAGGCGCCCGGCCTTTTCGCGCGCCACGATCAGTTTCATGATCTGCGCTGTGCCGTCACCGATCTCATGTCTCATCACATCGCGCAACCGCTGCTAATGCGGCAGATCGAGCGACCAGCCATAATGCCCGTGACCCAATAGATAGTGATGGATCACATGCGCCGCTGTTTTCGGCCCAAGCCATTTGCGAATAGCAGCCTCCGAGGTATGCGCCTCATCTGCATCGCGCAAGCGGAGCGTATGGTAGCAAAGCTGACGAATGGCGGCGATGAAGCCTTCGCCCTCTGCCAGCGGGAAGCTCACACCCTGATATTGTGCGAGTGGTGCCCCAAAGGCCTGCCGTTCCGTGATACGGGACCAGCTCTCATCAAGCTAGGCCGGCGCCGCCGCACAGCATTGCAGGCCGATCAGGGCACGGCTGTAATCAAAGCCCTGCGTGACCTGCACGAAACCCATGCCTTCTTCGCCCAGAAGATGGCTCGCGGAGAGGCGTACCTGATCAAAAAAGATCGAGCCGCGGCCAATGGCGTGGCTGCTCAAATCCTTGAAGCGCGTGGTGCTAATGCCAGGCGTATTTATGGGCAACAGAAAAGCGGAAATACCGTGCGCGCCGGCTTCAACCGGCCCGGTGCGGACAAAGACCAACGCCGCATCCGCCTGATCCGCCATGCTGATCGGGGATTTTTTGACCTTGATCGCGAGCGAATCACCATCACGCTGCGCGGGAAAGCGCCAGATTGGCACCATCCGACCCGCCACATGGTTCGGTCAGCGCAATACAGACCAGCGCCTCGTCAGAGACAATGTGCGGAATCCAATGCCCAGCCAATTCCGGTGAGGCCTGGCGCGCGATGATCTGCCCATTGAGCGATGCCAGTAGCGGCAAAAAGGACACATTGATGTCACCATAAGCGTGTGCCTCGATAGCAAGCTCTGGTGTGACTTTGGGTTCGCCGAGCCCGCCATAGCGTTCCGGTAAATCTGCGGCAATCAAGCCAAACACGCCCATTTCCAGCAGCAGGGCGTGATCCAGACGCGCCTCTGCCTCGCGCTTCATTTAGCCAGACGCAATTTTCTCCCGCATGAAGCGTTGCGCGGTTTCCTGAAAGGCGCGCTGATCATCCGTCAAGGGGCGGGTCATGGCAGGGTCACTTCTGATATTTGCGGAAATCGGGTTTACGCTTTTCGGCGAAGGCACGCACACCTTCCTTCGAGGCCTCGGTATCGTAATAAATGGTCAGCGCCTGCATTCCCCTGCGGCTGCTGCCGTGAATATTCTCGCTATCCGCGTTGAAGGAACGCTTGGCGATGGTGATTGTTGTTGGGCTGCGTTCCAGAATCTCCGCACACCAGCGAGCCACTTCCGCATCTAATTGGTCATGCGGGACGACAACATTGACCAGGCCCATGCGCTCAGCCTCGGCGGCGGTATAGCGGCGGCAGCGATATCAGATCTCGCGCGCCTTTTTCTCCCTCATGATGCGCGCCAGATAGGCCGTGCCGAAGCCCGGATTCACCGAATCGACCTTCGGCCCCACCTGGCCGAATTGCGCCTTTTCCGATGCGATGGTGAGGTCACAAAGGGTCGCCAGGACATTGCCGCCGCCAATCGCATAGCCTTGTACGCGCGCGATCACGGGCTTTTGGCACATCGCGGATCAGGCTTTGTAATTCCTCGACCGGCAGGCCGATCATGCCGCGACCATCATATTGCCCATCATGCGCGCTTTGATCGCCACCGGTGCGAAAGGCGCGGTCGCCAGCGCCGGTCAACAAAATCACGCCAATGGATTTATCCCAGCCGGCGCGGTTCAGCGCGTGGATAAATTCGTCGCAGGTCTGGCCAGGAAAAGCATTCATCACCTGCGGGCGATTGATCGTGATGGTCGCAACTCCATCGCGCGCTTCGAACAGAATATCCTGCTAGGTCGTGATGCTTTCCCTCAGCCGGCCATGGTCAGGCCGCCAGAGACACTCAGCACCTGGCCGGTGACATAGGCGGCATCGTCGCTCGCGAAAAAAAGAATGGCGCCAGGCAGGTCTCCCGGCTCACCGATACGGCCCATGGGGGTGGCGCGACGGAAGGCTTCTTCCAGTTTTTCCGGATTGTCGGCGCCCTTTTTGTAATCGGCGAAAAGCGCAGTGTTGGTCGCACCGGGGCAGACCACATTCACGGTAATGCCATGGCGCGCATGTTCACGCGCGATGGTCTTGGAAAACCCAACCAGCCCTGCCTTGCAGGCGGCGTACACCGCTTCACCGGAGGACCCAACGCGCGCCGCATCGGATGCGATATTCACAATCCGCCCAAGCCGCCGTTCCAGCATGCCCGGCAGCACCGCGTGATGCATGTTGAGCGCGCCTGTCAGATTGATTGCGATCAGCTTCTGCCAATCCGCAGGCGTTGTGTCCTTGAACAAGCGGAAGATGTCCCAGCCGGCATTGTTCACCAGAATGCTGATGGGGCCGAGTGCTGCTTCCGCCGCCGCCGCCGCCGCCTTCACGCCTTCGTGATCCGTGATGTCGCAGCGAAACGCCTGCGCGACGCCGCCGGACTTGGTGATATCAGCCGCGGTTTCAGCCGCGCTTTCGGCATTGATGTCAAACACCGCCACGCGGCTGCCCGCTTCGCCGAAGCGCCGGCAGGTGGCCCTGCCGATACCGCCGCCTCCACCAGTGATGATGACCGTTTTGTTCTGAAGGCCGCGCATGTTTCCCCCTGGTTCAGTTCGAACAAGATTTGACTGGCAGGACCAAAATAGCAACACTATGATATATTAAATCTGAAACGGCAAGCTGTTGATGCAATTATCCATCGCCAACCCCGAAAACCCTGCCGCGCGCGAGGATGATGCGGCGCGGTTTGACGTCGCCAACCGGCTTTTTCTCAGTCTTTATCAGGCCTCTAACCTGCTGCACAAAACCGGCACGCGCGCCGTGGCGGGCTTCGGCGCCACTACCCAGCAATGGGCGGTCATGGGGGCCTTGGCCCGTCCGGCCAGCCGGGACTCGGGGCTGACGGTGAAGGAATTGGTCGCCTTCTTGATGGTGAGCCGCCAGAATATGACCGCAGTGATAGATCGGCTGGTAGCGGCGGGTCTTGTGGAAAGGCTCCGCGCTGGCGGCGATGGGCGCCTCAGGCATGTGCGCCTGACGGTAGAAGGCAATCGCCAATGGGCGGCGATGGGGCCGGCCATTCGCACCTATTACCAGGCGGCGCTCGCCGATCTCTCGACCGAGGAATGTGTGCAGCTTTTTCGCCTGCTTGATCGGCTGCGCGGCAGCCTCAACCGCATTGCGAAACCGGAATAGCCGCGCCAAATGCCATCGCCCGCGTCAACCAGGCAAAGCCATTTTCCATGGCGTAGTAGAAAGGCATTCACTGAAACCTTCATGTCGTTCAGGTCTTGCCCATTGGCGATGGCCAGATCATCGCCAATGCCGCGCTTGATATCGGGAAAGCGCGACAGCTCCATATTCACATAGCCATCACAAAGCGCATAAAGCTCCACGCCATCAACGCCGAGCCACTCGGCCTTGCCGCCAGCGGCGCGAATGCGCCGTGTTGTGTCACCCATGCTATGGCTCCTTCTTACGCAGGGGAAAGCGCATTCTGCGGCGCTGTCCAGCCCAGGCCATCTTGCCTAATCGCGACCTGCATGGGTTGATGAGGGTGAAAGCAAGGGGGAAGGTCATGCTGGAATATGACTACATCATCATCGGCGCCGGTTCGGCGGGTGCGGTGGTGGCCAATCGCCTTTCGGCTAATCCGCGCAACAAAATTCTGCTGCTGGAAGCCGGCCCCGCCAGCTATCGCTGGACGCGCATTCCCTTGGGCTATGCACGCATGATCAATAACCCTGCCGTGAATTGGCTCTATACGTCAGAACCGGAAGCCACCACGAATGGAAGGCGCCTGCCCGTGCCGCGCGGGCGAATTCTGGGCGGGTCGAGTGCGATCAATGGCCTCGCTTTCGTGCGTGGCCAGGCGCAGGATTTCGATACCTGGGCGCAAATGGGCAATCGCGGCTGGAGCTACGCGGATGTGCTGCCCTTCTTCAAGCGGATAGAGACCTATCAAGGAGAGTGCGACGCCACCTATCGCGGCAAGGATGGGCCTTTGCGCGTGACGAATCCAGAACCTCGGGAAGCAATTTTCCAAGTGCTGATCAAGGCCGCCGGTGAGGTCGGCATTCGCTACAACCCCGATTACAATGGTGCGCACCAGGATGGCATTGCCATGAGCCAAGCGAGCATTTCGGGTGGGCGGCGCATGAGCACGGCTACCTGCTACCTGGACCCGATCCGTGGCCGCGCCAATCTGCATATCGAAACTGAGGCGCTGGCGGAGAAACTGATATTCCAAGGCAAGCGCTGCATTGGCGTGCGCTATCGGAAGGGTGATCAGGCCCAGGAAGCGCGCGCCGAGCGAGAGATCATCATCAGCGGTGGCGCAATCAATTCGCCGCAATTGCTGGAATTGTCAGGGATTGGTCAGCCGGAACGCCTGCAGGCGCTGGGTATTGAAACACTGCATGCGCTGCCCGGCGTTGGCGAGAATTTGCGTGACCATTACGCACCGCGTACGCGCTGGGCGGTGGGCGCCAAGGGCTATACGCTGAATGATCGTGGGCGCGGGCTTGGCCTGGTGGAACAGGCCTTGCGCTATGCGCTGACCGGCAAGGGCATGTTGGGTTCAGTGGCGGCGCCCATTCGCGCTTTTGTCTTCTCGCGGGAAGGGCTGGAAGCGCCTGATCTTTTGCTGGGCTGGGTGCCGGCCTTCACTGAACCGGGGCCGAATGGCCCGCGCATCGCCACGCAATCCGGCATGACCTGCTACGCCCATGTCATGCGCCCTGAAAGCAAGGGGCAGATCCATATCACCTCGGCTGATCCTAAGGCGCCGCCAGCGATCCATTTCAATTTCCTCTCGGCGCCTGTGGATGCGGCGCTGACGGTACGCGCGATCCAAATCGCACGCTCCATCATGTATGCGCCGGCCATGGCGCCGTTGCAGCTGACCGAAGTCGCCCCTGGTCCGGCGCGGCAAAGCGATGCGGACATCAACGATTGGGTGAAGCAGGTGGGAGAGACAACCTATCATCCTGTTGGCACCTGCAAAATGGGCAATGACCCGATGGCGGTGGTGGACGCAGGGCTACGAGTGCATGGCATGGCCGGGCTGCGCGTGGCGGATGCTTCCATCATGCCGGCCCTGACGTCCGGCAATACAAACGTGCCCTGCATCATGATTGGCGAGAAAGCCGCCGATATGGTGTTGAGTGATGCAAAGGCCATGGCAGCATGAGATTGGATGACGCAATTGCGGCGCAAAAGCCGCTGGTGCAACAATTATTTGATGGCATGGCAGCAATTGGTACCGACCCGCCAGGCATCACGCGCGACGCCTATGGGCGCGGTGAGAATGAGGCGCATGATCTGATCCGCAAGGCCGGTGAGGCACTTGGCATGCAGGCCAGCATTGATGCCGGCGCCAATCTTTCCCTGCGCTGGACCGCCGAAAAGCCGGAGGCGCCACCGATCATCATCGGCTCCCACTTGGATAGTATTGTGCAGGGCGGCAATTTCGATGGCGCGGCGGGCGTGATTGCTGGCATTGGCGCCGTTGCCGCACTGCAGGCGGCGGGCATCACGCCGTGCCGGGACATTGAAGTGCTGGCGCTCAGGTGTGAGGAAGCAGTCTGGTTCGGCCTTGGCCTGATTGGCAGCCGCTGCTTATTGGCGCGCCTGCCAAAAGGCGCGCTGGAATTAAGCCATGCACGCACGGGCAAAACATTGGCGGAAAGCATCGCAGCGGCGGGTGGCGATCCAGCGCGGCTGAAACATGGTAAGCCTTTGCGTGAGTCCGCTGCCATTGGTGCTTATTTGGAAGTGCATATCGAGCAGGCGCCGCAATTGATTGAGGCGGATGCGCCGATTGCCATTTGCCTCGCCAATCCGGGCAATCTGCGCCATCCCTTCATTCGCATTGCGGGTGAGGATGCGCATACCGGCCTGCCGCATCGCTTTCGGCGTGACGCCGCGCTGGCAGGGGCGGATTTGTCGCTATGCCTTGAAAAGCTTTGGCTGGCGGAAGAAGCGGCAGGCCGGCCCATGGCGGTAACCATTGGGCGGTTTCATACGCCGGCGGATCGGCATTCACTCACTGCTGTTTCAGGCGATTTTGAATTGAGCCTTGATCTGCGCGCCTATGACGCGGCGCATCTGGTGGTACTTGAAGCCAAGCTGCAGGAGATTGTTGCGGATGTGGCAGCACGCCGGCGGGTGAGGATCACGCTTGGCAAGCGCAGCAGCGCCGCCCCTGGGCTGATGGACCCTGGGCTTATGGCGCGCCTTGCCGATGCCGCTACGGGCTGGGGCATCACCGCGCCGCATTTGCATAGCCCCGGCACGCATGATGCGAATAACTTCGCTGCTGCTGGCGTGAAGACCGCGATGCTACTGGTGCGCAATCAAAACGGCAGCCATAACCCGCATGAGGCGATGGAAACCGACGATCTGTTGGCGGCGATTGCCGTCTTGGTACAGTTTCTTGTGAGAGAGCGAGGCGGTTGAACGATCAGGCGGGCTCTGCCGCTTGGCCACAGGCGTAAAGCCGCACGAATTTCTTTCAAATGCGGCGCCTTCTGTGTCAGTAATCGGCCCATAAATTTCCTCTGTCGCTAGACATCCGGAGACATCCCATGCAATCACCCCGCAGATCGCTTTTCCTGATAGGTGGCGCATTGCTCGCCAGCCCTATGCCGCTGCAACCAGCGAATGCGCAACCTGCTGTGACACCGGCTGCAGGCAACCCCGGCTTTTACCGCTTCAAGGTCGGCTCTTTCACCGTCACCACTATGCATGATGGTTTTTTCGCCCGCCCCTTGGAAGGCTTTGTGCGTAACGCGCCCTTGGCGGAGGTACAGGCGGTGCTGCGTGATGCCTTCCTGCCGCAGGACCGGTTGATCATTCCCTTCACCGTCACCATCCTCGATACTGGCCGTGATTTGGTGGTTTTTGACAGCGGCAATGGCGTCACCGCCCCAACCGCAACCAATGGACGCATGATTGCCAACATGCGCGCCGCCGGCATTGACCCGGCCCGGGTGACCCGCGTGGTCATGAGCCATTTCCATGGTGATCACGTGAATGGCCTGCTGAATGCCGAAGGTGCCGCTGCCTTCCCCAATGCGGAGGTGATCGTACCGGAGGCGGAGATTGCCTGGTGGGGCGATACCACCAATGAAACGCGCAGCCCTGAAGGCCAACGCGCGACCTTCGCCAATAGCGCGCGGCGCCTTGCCCCCTATGCCGCGCGGCTACGCCGCATTGGCCCCGATGCTGAAGTGATCCCCGGCGTGCGTTCCGTCGCTGCCCATGGCCATACCCCTGGCCATACCTGCTATCACATCGCCGATGGCGCGGATCAGATGATGTTTGTCGCCGATACCACGAACCGCCCGGAACTTCTGGCGCGTCGCCCCGATTTCCACATTGTGTTCGATTTCGATGCTGTCGCCGCGGAAGCCACGCGCCGCCGCATATATGACCGGGTGGCGACGGATCGCATCCGCATCACCGGCTACCACTTCCCCTTCCCCGCCAATGGCTATCTGGCAAAGGAGGCCAGTGGCTATCGCTTTGTTGCGGCGGATTGGTCGAGCGTGGTCTGACAGGCTGTTAGACGTGGAAACTTTCGCCGCAGCCGCAGCGGCCCTTTTCATTGGGATTGGTGAAAGTGAAGCCCGCTGACATGGTCTTCACCTCATAATCCATCACGGTGCCAATCAGGAATAGCGTCGCCTTGCGGTCTACCAGCACCGTGACACCCTTATCCGTGACGCTCTCATCACCCACGTTTGGCGCATCCACCCAGGAAAGATCATAGGCAAGGCCGGAACAGCCCTTGGTATTCACCGCAATGCGCAGAAACTTGCCCTGTTCGCCCTTGGCGTAAAGCGCGCGCAAACGCTCCGCCGCGCCATCGGTGAGGGACATCAGCGGCGGCAAGGCGCGCCGAGCGGGTTTGGCTTCGATGCTCACATTCATGCCATCACCTCAAAACATGTTGAGCGCGAGTCGCGCATCTTCGCTCATGCGGGAATGATCCCAGGGCGGGTCCCACACCACTTCCACCAGCACATCGGAAACGCCTTCAATCCCGCGCACGGCTTCTTCCACCTGGTTCGGCAATTCCTGCGCGGAAGGGCAGGATGGCGTTGTTAGCGTCATTTCCACCTTCACCTTGCCGTCATCGGCGATCTCGATAGCGTAAATCAGGCCAAGTTGAAAGATATCAACTGGAATTTCCGGGTCAAACACGGTGGAAATGGCGCTGATCACTGCGTCTTCGGAAATCGGCTGCGTGGGCGGCTTCATCTCGCCCTCGGGCGTCCAGGCGGCATGGACCAGGGCTCCGGTCTTGGTGGCATCTTCACTCACTGCTCGCCTCCTTCGCGCCGGCAAGGGCAGCGTTCAGAGCATGCCAGGCGAGTGTTGCGCATTTCACCCGGCTTGGAAATTCATGCACGCCCGAAAGCGGCGTCAGCCTTTCCATCGCATCTTCTAGGGAAGCCGCGCAGGCTTGGCATTGGCCGGTCATCGCCAGGTCACGAAAGGCAGTGCCCAGCGCCCGCGCCTCGTCCGGCGTTTTGCCGCGCACGGTCTCGGTCATGAGGGATGCACTCGCCATGGAAACCGCGCAGCCGCGGCCCTGAAACGCGGCATCGGCAATCTGCCCATCCGGCGTCATTTTCAGAAACAGCTCCATGCGGTCGCCGCACATGGGGTTATCGCCACGCGCGGTGCGGTCCGCATCTTCCAACCGGCGGAAATTACGCGGCTTGCGGCCATGATCCAGGATCACTTCCTGATAAAGATCACGCAAATCGCCGAAGAAATCGCCGCCGCTCATGCGAAGAACTCCCGCGCTTTCACCAGCGCACCGGCGAGGTAATCCACCTCCTCCGGCGTGGTATAAAGCCCGAAAGAAGCACGTGCGGTGCCTTGCTCAACCCCAAAACGCGTATGCAAGGGTTCCGCGCAATGCCGCCCGGCGCGAATGCAAATGCCGGCGCGATCAAGCAAGGTGGAAAGATCATGCGGATGGGCGTTATCCAGCGAGAAGGCAAAAACTCCGCCGCGATCCTGCGCGCGTCCCAATAGCGTAAGCCCAGGCACGTCTGACAGCCGTCGCATAGCGTGGTCCACCAGCGCGCGTTCATGCGCTTCAATCGCAGACATGCCGATGGCGATCACATAATCAATCGCGGCATGCAGCCCAACCGCTTCAATGATGGCGGGCGTGCCGGCTTCAAACCGCGCGGGCGGCTTAGCCCAGGTAGATTTTTCGAGGGCGACGCTTTCAATCATGTCACCACCACCCAGGAAGGGCGGCATGCGATCCAGATGTTCAAGCTTGCCCCACAGCACACCAATGCCAGTGGGACCATACAGCTTATGGCCGGTGAAGCAATAGAAATCGCAGCCAATGGCCGCAACATCCACACGCCGATGCACCACTGCCTGTGATCCATCCAGCAGTACCTTCGCGCCATGCGCATGCGCCAGCGCGACCACGCGTTCAACTGGTGTGACAGTGCCCAGCACATTGGACATATGTGCGAGTGCCACCAGCCCCACCTTGCCATCAGCGAGCTTCGCGGCCAGGTCTTCCATGTCCAATTCGCCTGAATCCGTCACGCGGCAGATGCGCAAAGGATTGCCGCGATCATCGCGCAGCATTTGCCAGGGCACGATATTGGCGTGGTGTTCAAGCTCGGAAATCAGCACTGCCTGATCCGGGCGCATCACGCCACGGCCCCAGCTATGCGCAACCAGGTTGATCGCTTCCGTGCTGTTGCGCGTGAAAACCACTTCGCGCGCATCGGGGGCATTGATGAAACGCGCTACCGCACCGCGTGCCGCTTCATAAGAATCGGTCGCCACTTCGGAAAGCCGATATGCACCGCGATGCACGTTAGCATAGGCCGTTTCCATGCAGCGCGTCATGGCCTCAATGACTGCGCGCGGCTTCTGCGCACTCGCCCCGGAGTCAAGAAACACGAGCGGCTTGCCATGCTGTGGTTGAGACAGGATCGGGAAATCCTGCCGGATGCGCTGGACATCAAAACTCACGAGGCTGCCCCATGCCGGGCCCACCAGCCATCCACGGCCTCCGTCAGCGCTTCATGCAGCACGTCATCTGCGAGCCCTTCAAAAGCTTCATGCAAAAAGGCCTGCACCAGCATAGACCGCGCCTGATCCGCCGGCACGCCGCGGGAGCGAAGATAGAACAGGCTATCGGCATCCAAGGCGCCAATGGTGGCGCCGTGGCTGCACTTCACATCATCGGCATAGATTTCAAGTTGCGGCTTGCTGTCCATTTCCGCTTCTCCTGACAGCAGCAGCGCCTGGTTCATCTGATAGCCATCGGTCTTCTGCGCTTCGCGGCGAACCAGGATCTTGCCCTGAAACACACCGCGCGACTGACCTGCCAAAACGGTCTTGCAGGTTTGGCGGCTGGCGCAATACGATGCAGCGTGATCCAGCGCCGTCGTGGTATCCACCAGCGCGCGGCCTGCGGCCAATTGCGCGGTATTCATGTGGCAGGATGCCTTGGGGCCTGTCAGCGCCGCATGAATTTCCATGCGCGCCAGCCTGGCGCCGGCAGAAACCGCCATGGTGTCGTAGCGTGCTTCAGCGGCGATACGCGCATGGATCACGGAAAGATGAAAGGCGCCATCGCCTTCCTGTTGCGCGCGCCCGTGCATCAGCACCGCAGCTTCGGCCAGGTCAATCTCAAACACCGGATTATGCAGATATTGCGCCGAGCCACCCAGCGCCGTTTCCAGTAGAGACAATCTGGCACCCGCACCGATGCGGAGGATATGGCGCGGATGAAAGGCAAAGGGCCGGCCGGGATCAACCGCAATGGAAAGCAATTCCAAATGCCCGGCATCCTTGCCCGCCGGCACATCCACAACCAGGCCATCTTCAAACATCAGCGTATTCAAGGCGTTCATGGGGTGATCGGCCAAGGGCGCCAACGTCCCCAAACGGCCTTCCAATTCCGGCAAATGCTGAGCCACCGAAGCCACGCGATAGGCGAGCCCATTCAGCGCCGAAAGATCAGCGCGAAACCGCCCATCCACAAACACGGCCCGCGCCGCTGCGCGCGGCTTGGGTAGTGCCAGCGCGCCAGCAACAGCTGTCAGAGGCTCGGCAAACCCGGCCTGCGCCACGGGTGAAAGGTCCGTGTATTTCCAGGCCTCCACACGCCGCGTCGGAAAGCCACGCGCCGCGACATGCGCCGCCGCATCAGCGCGCAACGCGGCAAGCCACTTGACCCGCGCACCCGGCAGATGATCCTTAAGGGCCTGATAGCGCGCCAGGAACCCTGCCGCGCCGGTTTGGACTGCCGCTGTCACGCCGCCGCCTGGATGGCGCCGTAACCCTGCGCTTCCAGCTCCTTCGCCAATTCCGGCCCGCCCGAGCGTACAATGCGCCCGCCCATCAGCACATGCACACGATCCGGCACGATGTAATCGAGCAACCGCTGATAATGCGTAATGACCAGGGCGGAGAAATTCGGCCCACGCATGGCATTGACACCTTCGGAGACGATCTTCAGCGCATCAATATCAAGGCCGCTATCGGTTTCATCCAGAATGGCGAGCTTCGGTTGCAGTAGTGCCATTTGCAGGATTTCATTGCGCTTCTTCTCGCCGCCTGAAAAGCCGACATTCACACCGCGTTTCAGCATTTCGTCATTCATCGAAAGTGCCTTCATGCGTTCGCGTGCCAGCTTCAGGAATTGCATGGCGTCCAATTCACTCTCGCCCTTGGCGCGGCGAATGGCATTCAAGGCAGTGCGCATAAAAGTCGCATTGCCAACACCAGGTAATTCCACCGGGTATTGAAAGGCCAGAAACACACCGGCGGCAGCGCGTTCTTCCGGCTCCATCGCCAGCAAATCCTGGCGATGGAAAAGTGCCTCACCGCCCGTACCCTCATAGCCATCACGACCCGAGATTACATAGGACAGCGTTGATTTTCCGGACCCGTTCGGGCCCATAATGGCATGCACTTCACCCTGCGGCACCACCAGATCAATGCCCTTCAGAATGGGCCTGCCATCAACCTCAGCGGTCAGTCCCTTGATTTCCAACATTACCCAACGCTCCCTTCGAGCGAGATTTGCAACAGTTTTTGCGCCTCCACCGCGAATTCCATCGGCAATTCCTTGAGCACTTCGCGGCAGAAGCCATTCACGATCAGCCCCACCGCATCTTCCTGCGACAACCCGCGCTGGCGGCAATAGAACAGCTGATCCTCGGCGATCCTGCTGGTGGTCGCTTCATGTTCCACCTTGGCACTCAGGCAGCGGTTTTCGATATAGGGCACGGTATGCGCGCCACAAAGGTCACCAATCAGCAGGCTATCGCATTGCGTAAAATTACGCGCCTCCGTCGCCTTGGCGCCAATCCGCACCAGGCCGCGATAGGTATTCTGCCCATGCCCGGCGCTGATGCCCTTGGAGACAATGGTGGATTTGGTGCGCGGCCCGATATGGAACATCTTGGTTCCGGTATCGGCCTGCTGGTAGTTATTGGTGATGGCCACTGAATAGAATTCGCCAACACTGTCTTCGCCCTGCAAGATGCAGGACGGGTATTTCCAGGTGATCGCTGACCCGGTTTCCACCTGCGTCCAGGAGATTTTTGATCGTGCGCCACGGCAGGCGCCGCGCTTGGTCACGAAATTGTAGATGCCGCCCTTGCCCTCGGCATCGCCGGGATACCAATTCTGCACCGTACTATATTTGATAGTGGCATCATCCATCGCCACCAGTTCCACCACTGCCGCATGCAGCTGGTTTTCATCGCGCATCGGGGCGGTGCAGCCCTCCAGATAGGAAACGTAAGACCCTTCATCGGCAATGATCAAGGTGCGTTCAAACTGCCCGGTGCTTTTGGCATTGATGCGAAAATAGGTGGAAAGCTCCATCGGACAGCGCACGCCCTTTGGGATATAAACAAAGCTGCCATCGGTGAAGACAGCGCTATTCAAAGCAGCGAAGAAATTATCGCCCTGCGGCACAACGGAGCCGAGGTATTTTTGTACCAAATCGGGATGCGTCTTCACTGCCTCACTGATCGGGCAGAAGATGATGCCATCTTTTCCCAGCCGATCCTTGAAGGTGGTCGCGACCGAAACACTGTCAAACACCGCATCCACCGCGATGGGCATGCGCCCTTCGGCAGGGCTTTCGCCCGCACCTTCAACGCCGGCCAAAATCGCCTGTTCCCGCAGCGGAATGCCAAGCTTTTCATAGGTGCGCAGCAGTTCCGGATCCACCTCATCCAAGGACTTCGGCGCCACCTTCTGCGTCGGTGCCGCGTAGTAATAGGCATCCTGGTAATCAATCGGCGGATATTTCACTGCCGGCCAGCGCGGTTCTTCCATCTTCTGCCAGGCAGCAAAGGCACGCAGCCGCCATTCCAGCAACCAGGCCGGTTCTTCCTTTTTGGCGCTGATGAAACGCACAATGTCTTCGGAAAGCCCCTTGGGGGCGAATTCCATGTCAATATCCGTCTCGAACCCCCACTTGTAAGTGGACTCAGTGACGGCCTGGACGGTTTCGATGGTCTCGGTGACGGCGGGCATGGTTATGCTCTATCCAGCAAAAATTGGGGAAGCGGGCTCAGGATGCGGCACCACAGCGGGCGGGCCGGCCAGATCGGCAATGGAAATCCCGGAGAGCGCGCGACGTATCGCCTCATTCACCGGGTCCCAGCGCCCGCGCACGGGGCAGGCGCTTTCGGATTCACAGACGCCGAAGGAATTATCCACGCAGGCGGTTAGCGCGATGGGGCCATCCATGGCGGTGATCACCTCAATCAGCGGCATATCGGCCAGAGGGCGGGTCAGGCGATAGCCCCCCAGTGCGCCGCGCCTGCCTTCCACAAGCCCGGCATGGGCGAGGATTTTCAAGACCTTGGCGACTGTGGGCTCAGCGAGGCCAGTGGCGCCGGCCAGCCCAGGCGCGGTCAGCACGCCGCCTCCCTTTGCGTCATCCAGCCGCGTCAGCACCACGACGGCGTAATCGGTCAGCTTTGAAAGCCGCAGCACCTGGCAAACCTCCTGCAATCCGGACCATCATGGTCCTCTTTGCAAATGCGCCTTGCCCCCCGCCCTGTCAAGCGCTGGACGGGGCAGAAAACGGCGCCCATTCTGCGGCCAATCGCAACCCGTGACCGGATGATCCCATGCCCATTTTGCGCACCGATGATGGTGTTGACCTGCATTACGAAGAAGCCGGCAGCGGCACGCCGATGGTCTTCGTCCATGAATTCGCGGGCGATTCCCGTTCCTGGGAGCTGCAAATGCGCTTCTTCTCCCGCCGCTATCGCTGCGTGGTGTTCAATGCGCGCGGCTATCCGCCATCTGCGGTGCCGAATACCGTTGGCTCCTATAGCCAGGACCGCGCGACGGATGACATTGCCGCCGTGATCAAGGGGCTCAACCTCGCGCCCGCGCATGTGGTCGGGCTTTCCATGGGCGCCTTTGCAACGCTACATCTGGGCCTCAGGCATCCGCAATTGGCGCGCAGCCTGGTGGCCGCCGGCGTTGGCTATGGCGCTGCCCCCGGCAAGCGCGACCAATTCCGGGCCGAGGTGGATGCCACCGCCGCGCGTATCCGTGCGGAAGGCATGGACAAGATGGCGAATGTCTATTCGCGCGGTCCGACGCGCCTGGTGTTTGAGGAAAAAGACCCGCGCGGCTTCAAGGAATTTCAGTCCCAGCTTGCGGAACATTCAACCGAGGGATCGGCGCTGACCATGCAAGGCGTGCAGCGCGAACGGCCATCACTGTTCGATCTGGAAGTCGGCTTCAAGCAGATGAAGGTGCCGACGCTGGTGATCGCCGGCGATGAGGATGACCCCACGCTGGAACCATCGCTCTTCCTGAAGCGCAGCATCATGAGCAGCGCGCTTCTGGTGATGCCGAAATGCGGCCACACCATGAATCTGGAAGACCCGGATGCGTTTAATCGCGCGGTGCTCGATTTCGTGACGCAAGTGGATTGCAGGCGCTGGACGCAGCGGATTCCGGAAAGCCTTTCCGGCGCCATCATCTCGGCGAAAGAGAAGTGAGTTCAGATCGGGGGAGGCGGCTCCCCCGATTTCCCCTCAGCCCTCGCGCACCACTTCATAGAGTGCGACTGCCGCTGCCGCTGCGACATTCAGGCTTTCTATCGCTTGCGTGATCGGCAGGCGCACCAGCTCATCACAGGTTTCGCGTTGCAGGCGCCTGAGGCCCGTATCTTCCGCGCCCAGCACCAGCGCGACACGGCGATCCTTGGGGCAGGCTTCAGCTAGGGTTCGCGTTGCATCCCCGGCCAACCCCATCACCCAAAAACCGGCCTTTTGCAGGCTGGCAATGGCGCGGGACAAATTCACCTCCCGCACCACCGGCACGATATCCAAGGCGCCGGAGGCTGCGCGGGCAAGCGCGCCGGTCTCAGGCGGGGCATGGCGATCCTGCAGCACCACACAGGCCGCGCCGAAAGCCGCCGCCGAGCGGAGAATCGCCCCCACATTGCGCGGGTCAGTCACCTGATCCAGCAGCAGCACCGGTCTATCGGATGCGGCGATGGCGTCTTCCAGGGCGACGGGTTCCAAAGGTTCCACCAGCAGCGCGACACCCTGATGCACGGCATCTTCGGTCAGGAAGGTGCCAAAGCGCTGGCGTTCAATGCGTTCCGGCGGCAGGCGCCAGGGGCGGTTCAGCGCAGCCCGCAGGCTTTTCTCGGCGTCTTCCGTCACCAGCAGCCGGCGGGTCTTGCGGCGCGGGTTGCGAATGGCGGAAGCCACCGCGTGTTCGCCATACAGCCAAAAGGCGCCGGAACCCGCGCCAGCGCCGGGGCGTGGTGGGGCGGGCCCCTCGGCTTCCATCGGCGCGGGGCCAGCCACGCGGCGGCCACGGGGTGGCGGAGCCTGCTGCTCCTGGAAGCGGCCTGGGGCGCTGCGGTGCGCGCGCGGCGCTTCGGCCTTATCCTCAAAGCGCGGGCGGCGCGTGGGCGATTGCGGGGCGGGGCCTTGCGGGCGGGCGCGGCCAGGGGGCCGCTTCGGGGGGCGTTGCATCCCGGCCATGATGCGCCGGGCGCGCCAGATTGAAAACCTTAGGGCTTTTTCCGCCCCATCCGTTGACAGGAAACCATCAATGCGGATAGTCCGCCCGCTCCCATCAGCCCCGGTTACGGGCGAGCGGCTTTGGAGGGGTGCCCGAGTGGCTAAAGGGGACGGACTGTAAATCCGTTGGCTTGCGCCTACGTTGGTTCGAATCCAACCCCCTCCATATCAGCCCTCGTCGGTTTTGGCGTTCGTCAAGGCACGGGCAGGGGGGTTGGGAACAGCGCTTCGGCGCGGGTGTAGCTCAATGGTAGAGCCCCAGCCTTCCAAGCTGGTTGTGCGGGTTCGATTCCCGTCACCCGCTCCAGCGGGCGTGCGGGGTTGTTTCGTGAACGGTTCAATGAGGGTAGCGGGAAAAGGCCATGGCCAAGGCGAAATTTGAGCGGAACAAGCCGCATTGCAACATCGGGACGATCGGGCACGTGGACCATGGCAAGACGTCGCTGACGGCGGCGATTACCAAGGTTCTGGCGAAGGCGGGTGGGGCGACCTTCACGGCCTATGATCAGATTGACAAGGCGCCGGAAGAACGCGCGCGCGGCATCACGATTTCCACGGCGCATGTGGAATATGAAACCGCGAAGCGTCACTACGCGCATGTGGATTGCCCCGGCCACGCCGACTACGTGAAGAACATGATCACAGGCGCGGCGCAGATGGATGGCGCGATCCTGGTGGTGTCTGCCGCCGACGGTCCCATGCCGCAAACGCGTGAGCACATCCTGCTCGCGCGCCAGGTTGGCGTGCCGGCGCTGGTGGTCTTCCTCAACAAGGTTGATATGGCGGATCCTGATCTGCTCGAACTCGTTGAAATGGAAGTGCGTGAGCTGCTGAGCAGCTACCAATTCCCGGGCGATGACATCCCCATCATCCACGGCTCGGCGCTGTGTGCGCTCGAAGACCGTGATCCTGAAAAGGGTGAGCAGGCGATCCTGAAGCTGATGGAAGCGGTTGATGCGTATATTCCGCAGCCGGAGCGCCCGATTGATCGCCCCTTCCTGATGCCAATCGAAGACGTGTTTTCGATCTCTGGTCGCGGCACGGTGGTGACGGGTCGTGTGGAGCGCGGGATTGTGCGCGTGGGCGAGGAAGTTGAAATCATCGGCCTGAAGGCCACGGTGAAGACGACGGTGACCGGCGTTGAGATGTTCCGCAAGCTGCTCGATCAGGGTCAGGCGGGCGACAATATCGGCGCGCTGCTGCGTGGCACGAAGCGTGAGGATGTGGAACGTGGCCAGGTTCTGGCCGCGCCTGGCTCCATTACGCCGCACACGAAGTTCAAGGCGGAAGCCTATGTGCTGACGAAGGAAGAAGGTGGGCGTCACACGCCGTTCTTCACCAATTATCGTCCGCAATTCTACTTCCGCACGACGGATGTGACGGGTGTTGTGGCTCTGCCGGAAGGCGTTGAGATGGTGATGCCGGGTGACAATGTGTCGATGGATGTTGAGCTGATTGCGCCGATCGCGATGGATGAAGGCTTGCGCTTCGCCATTCGTGAAGGTGGCCGCACCGTCGGCGCCGGCGTTGTCGCGAAGATCACGGCGTAAGAAAGCTTGGGGGTGGAGAGGTTTCGGCCTTTCCGCCTTTGGTTTGCGCGGTTAGGGTGTTGTTCCGGGCTGTGTTTAGGGGTGTAGCTCAATTGGCTAGAGCGCCGGTCTCCAAAACCGGAGGTTGGGGGTTCGAGACCCTCCACCCCTGCCAAGTTTGGGTTGTTTTCTCCGGGTGGGGGCTGTCAGGGCTGCCGCCCGGTGATGTTTTTCAGGGGAAGTGACATTGGCCAAGCTCGATCCCGCGCAATTTGTTCGGGAAGTCCGTCAGGAAGCCTCCAGGGTGACCTGGCCTTCGCGGAAGGAGACCCTCATCACCACGGGGCTGGTGCTGGGGCTTTCGACCTTGGCCGCGATTTTCTTCCTGGTTGTTGACCAGCTGATCCAGTTGGCCATGCGGCTGGTCTTTGGTATCGGCTGAGTAGGTTTTAAGGAGGTACGGCACCGTGGCCGAGAAGAAGTGGTATGTCGTGCATGTCTATTCTGGCTTCGAGCGCAAGATCGCCGAGCAGATCAAGCAGCAGGCTGCGCAGAAGGGCCTGGCCGACAAGTTCGACGAAGTGCTGGTGCCGACCGAGCAGGTGGTTGAGGTGCGGCGTGGCCAGAAGGTGGATACGGACCGCAAATTCTTCCCTGGCTATGTGCTGGTGAAGATGGAAATGACTGATGATGCTTGGCATTTGGTTAAGGACACGCCGAAAGTCACCGGCTTTCTAGGTGCGCGCAACAGGCCGCAGCCGGTGCCAGCGTCTGAGGCGGAGCGTTTGCTGAAGCAGATGCAGGAAGGCGTGGACAAGCCCCGTAGGCCGGCCGTGGTTTATGAGGTTGGTGAGCAGGTACGTGTGGCTGATGGCCCCTTCACGTCCTTCAATGGCGTGGTTGAGGAAGTGGATGAGGAAAAGGGCCGCCTGAAGGTGAGCGTTTCCATCTTTGGTCGCTCAACCCCGGTGGATCTGGAATACGGCCAGGTCGAAAAACTGTAGGGCCTTCCAACAGCCCGTGGCGCGTGATCCGCCGAGCCGGATCACGCCTCTGGCGATCAAGCTTACTTTGGCAGTACTGCCTGCAAGGAGGTACGCACATGGATCGCCGCCGGGCCAGGTGCCGCGAGAGCCTCAGCCAGCTTCGGCATATCCGCATCCGTTTCAATGCGCGTTACCGGCACGCGAAACGCCGCGCACCAGGCGGCTAAATCCGGGTTTTCCAGGCTGGTGCCACTCACACGCCCCGGATGCGCACGTTCCTGATGGATGCGGATGGACGCATAGGAACCATTATCCGACAGGATCATCTTGAGCGGGACACCTCGCGCCACCGCCACCGCGAATTCCCCGCCTGTCATGAGTGCGCCGCCATCACCGACCAGCGCAATCACCTGCCGATCAGGATGGCGCAGCGCCGCCGCCACGCCGGCGGGCACGCCAAAACCCATGGCGCCCGAAACCGGCGCCAATAGCCGACGCGGCGAAACCCAGGCGATCTTGCGATAGAAGGGAGCACCAAAGGTGCCGGCATCCAGCGCAATCATCGCATCCGGTGCGGCGATTTCGCCAATCAGCTTCGCGATACGCGCAAAGGCGACGCCGTCATTATGCGTGGTTGCCGCTATTTGGGCGTCAGCGGTTTGCAGATCGCGCAACTTCTTCGCCCAGGCTCCACGCGCAGCAGGGGCGCCTGGCTTTTCCGCGCCAAGCGCGGCCAGCACGGCGCGCGCATCGGCGGCCACCGCAAGCTCGGCGGGGAAATGCCAGCCAAGGAAACGCGGTTCCACGCAGATATGTGCAAGCCGCTGACCGGGCGCGGGCCAAATCCAGCCCTGCGTGGTGATATCTGTCAGCCGCGTACCCAGTGCCACCACCAGATCCGCATCGGCAAAGGCGGCGCGCTGCGCATCCGGGTTTCTGAGGCCAAGATCACCCGCGTAAAGCGCGTGATCATTCGGGAAAAGATCCTGCCGGCGGAAGGAAACGGCAACGGGGGTCTGCCAGGCCTCCGCAAAGCTCAGCAGCGCTTCGCGCCCACCCGGCGTGTCAATCGCGTGGCCGGCCAGGATGATCGGGCGTTCCGCGCCGCGCAGCATGGAAGCCAGCCGCGCAACATCGGCGGGGGCGGGTTGCGCGGGCGCGGCGATGGTGGCGGGCGGGATGGCGGCTGCGCAGGGTTCCGCCAGCACATCTTCCGGCAGGCTGAGCACCACCGGCCCCGGCACGCCCTGCATCGCCATGGCATAGGCGCGCGCGATCAATTCCGGCACCTGATCCGCGCTGGTTGCCTCGCCTACCCATTTCGCGATGCCGCCGAACATGCGGGCATAGTCAATTTCCTGGAAGGCATTGCGGCGCAAATCGCGCTTTTCCACCTGCCCAATCAGCAGGATCATCGGCACCGCATCCTGTTCCGCCGTATGCAGCGCGATGGAGGCATTGCAGGCGCCGGGCCCGCGTGAGACCAGCACCACGCCGGGCTTGCCGGTCATTTTGCCATCGGCCACGGCCATGAAGCCGGCGCCGCCTTCACTGCGGCAAGTGACCAAATCCATGCGCGGATGGGCATGCAGCGCATCAAGGAGCGCGATATAGCTTTCGCCGGGCACGCAAAAGGCCCGGTCAATGCCCTGGGCCGCGAGGAATTCAATCAGGGCTTCGGCAGCAGTTATCATGAGTGCGATCCTTCCTGGGATGACGCATAACCCGCCCATCGCGGATGATCCATCGCACCATGGCGGAAAATCTGTATAAGCCCGGATCCAGGGAAGCATTCCAACCGGGAAGGACGTCATTTCATGCAAATCACCCGTCGCGCCGCTGTGGCGCTTGCGCTCTCCACACCTGCCCTGGCTTCGGCCCGCGCCCAGGGGGCTTGGCGGCCGGATCGGCCAATGCGCGTGATTGTGCCCTTTGCCCCTGGCGGAGCGACCGATGTGGTGGCGCGGCTGGTTTCAGATGCAGCTTCGCAGATGCTCGGGCAGAATATCGTGATCGAAAACCGCGCCGGCGGTGCTGCCGGGTTGATTGGTTCTGAAGCGGCGGCCAAATCCGCAGCGGATGGCTATACCATCATGATCCATTCCAATGCGCATGTGATCGCACCAAGCCTCGTGGCGCGCATGCCCTTTGATCCGATTGCGGATTTTGCCCCCGTGGCGCATCTGGGCCGCATTCCGCAGGTGCTGGTCATCAACCGCAGTATCCCGGCGACCGATATGCGTTCCCTGATTGTGTGGCTGCGCGCCAATTCGGGAAAGATCAATTTTGCCTCGGCCGGCATTGGCAGCGCCAATCATTTGACTTCCGAAGTCTTCCGCGCGGCGCTGCCGGATGTGGAAATGCAGATGGTCCAGTATCGCGGCGGCGGCCCTGCCATGGCCGCGGTGATTTCAGGCGAAGCCCATATGGCGGTGGACCCAACGGCTTCCGCCACGTCCCATATCCGCGCCGGCACAGTGCGCCCGATTTCCATTTCCGGGTCTCAGCGCGTGGCAAGCCTGCCGGAGATTCCGGCCGCCACTGAAGCCGGCTTGCCGGCCTGGGCGGGTGCAGCCTGGATCGGCGCCTTTTCGCCAGCGCAAACGCCGCGCGGGATTGTGGAAGCGCTGAACGTCACCTTCAACGCGGCCATGGAACGCATCAAGCCACGGCTGGTTGACATCGGCATTGAAATTGAACCGCAATACGCGTCTATCGCGGCCTTCAGCGCTTATGTGCGTGAAGAACTTGCCCGCAGCGCAGCCGTGCTACGCGCGGCGGGTGTGAAGCCGGAATAGGGCTTCATTCACCCTGTTGCAGCAGCGCGATCACCGCGCGCTGCCAGGCTTCAAAGGCGCCGCTTGCTGCGGCGCCTTTCGCTTCCGCCTCTCGGCTTGCGGCATTCAACCTTTGCCGCACGGCCTGCTGTTCCCCGCCGGTGCGATCTTCCACCGCCTGGCGGGCACGTGTCAGCGCCTGATCGGCTGAGCGTGCTTCGCGTGCTGCCAGGCGTGCCGCATCCAGCAAGAGGCGGATTTGTTGCAGCGATGTGATGGTGGCGGCGAGTGCCTCGCGCCCCGGCACATCGGCGGCGGTACGATTCAAGGCTTCCTGCAAGCGCTGAACCGAACCCGGCCCGCCTGGGACGCGGCGGACCGAGGCTTCCAGATCAAACTGCGCGGCTTGCAGCAAGTTGGGACCGCCAAGCCCCTGATCCCAGAGTGCTACGTCCTGGCTCCCCGTCCGCTCAAAGCCGAGCCGTATGGTTTTCGGTGTGGCTTCCAATTGTGTCTCAAAACGCAAACCAAAATCACTCTCTGCCGCTACTTGGAAACGCGGTGTGGCGCCAGGCCGGCGCGGCAGGTCAATCACCATCACGCCGCTTGCGCCGCGCGGATCAATCGTCACCACAGTTTCGTCAATCGTCTTCAACGTAAAGGTCATGAAGCCGCGTCGCAGGTTGAAACGTGTCAGTTCAAACTGATCGACAGTTTGGCTCGAAAGGCAGACATCACGATCGTGCGCGAAAGCGATCAGGCGTTGATCGCCAGGCGATAGCGCGCGTAATTCCGCATCACCCAGAAAGCTCGGTGCGCCGTCACCATCAAATACCGTCGCCAGCCCATCCGGCAGCACGTGGTTGGAGGTATTGCTGAAGCGCAGCGCCTGAAGTGGGCGCGCAGCCCATAGGTTTTGAACCCACCAGACCCGTTCCGCCGGTAGGCTCACATCAAGGGACGGCAGATTCGCTGTTTCACCACTGCGGAGCGTCACGGGCCGTTCCAGGGTGAAGGCGACGCGCCCAGCAGCAACCTGAGTCGCGACATTCACGGCGAGCGGCGCAGGGGCCGGCGCCGGCGCGGGTGCAGGCGCAGCCGATACTGTGGGCGCATTTATCAGGTCATTCATGCTTGGCGGAGGTGCAGCAGCCGGCGGTGCCATCATGGACGCAGCGGCCGGCATGCGTGGCATCGCGCCAGTATCGGGCCGTACGCGAATGGCTTCCGCAATGCGCACCGGCAATTCAGGGCGCGGCGCGGTGATGGGTTCAAAGATCGGCTGGCGAAACGCCGCAGCATTATCCGACACCAGCGAAATCCGCACGCCTTCCCAATCACTGCCCGAGGCATTTTCCACCACGGCCCAGCCCATCAGCCGCGCCTGCCCGCCCGTTGCGCCAAGCGGCGGCGCCACCAGCCGATAGGATGGCTTCCACAGCGGCGCGCCGACAATATAAATCACTGCCACCTGGCGCGCGCGATCAGACCTCAGGCGGATTTCGGTGCGCCTTTCATCATCGCTGCGCGCCGCCGCCAGTGCCTCTGCCGCGCGTGCGACGCGGGCGGCAAGTGCGGGGTCGGTCAGCGTGACCTCATCGCCCGATTTCAGCAGCACCGAAAGCAACCCGCGCAGCCAGATCAGCGAAAGATGCAGGCCGGCATCGGTTTCAGTGGCTGTCGCAATACGCCCGCGCGCATCGGCAGCTTCGGCTTCCTGACCGCGGAGCGCATTGAGTAGGCTCGCGCGATTTTCGAAATCGGCGGGACGAAGCGGCAGGCCGCGAAAAGCCTCATTCAACAAATCCCGCGCTGGCAGGCTGAGGCCTTCAACGCGCCCGGCAGGATCAAGAATGAGCAGGGATCGCAACAGATCATCCACATCGCCGAGTGGCGCGCGAAATACCACAGGCGCATTCGCCGCCACTTCGCCGGCGCGTTCAATTTGCGCAATGCCGGCAGAGGAAAGCGTGACCCCGCGGATCGGCATTTCCGCTGCAAACGCCGCAGGGGCAATCAACGTAAGGGCGAGGCTGGTACGACGCATGGGCTTGGCTCAGTCAAATGCGGCCTTGGGTCCTTGCGTATCCAAAACGGCGAATTTAGGGCGCCTTTACCGGGCGATTGGCATGGCTTGCTTGCGGCACTCCGCGATTGAGCGACATATGCGAATGTACACATAGCCACGCATCAGGTTTGCCATGGAAAATCATGGTGGCGCGTCCGGGCCTGTCAAAGCGTGAGCCATCCGGGTGAAAGCCCGTACTGGTCCAGGGTGCGACAACCACGACCATGGATTTATCATCAGATGCCAACACATGGGTTTCCGAAAGCGTGAAGCGAAAATCTTCTGTCTTCGGCCAGACATTATCCCATTGCGTCGCCTGCCAGGCAGCAAGACCTGGAATCACATCACGATGTGTCCCAAAAGCCAGCACATCAGGGTGGAATAGTGGCCGCGCGGAGGCATAGTCAACTTCCCGAACATAACCGGCAAAGCGATCCAGCCAGGCATCAAACCAGGCGCACGTTGCGGCATCGGCATTTGGTAGATTGGTCATGTGGCACACCCTTTCGGCTTTCGTGGTGGCAGCCTGATCCGAAGCAGCGATGCTTTCAAGCCTTGCGGACCGAGGCTTGCCGGGCACGGGGCAGCGGGCTTAGCCTTACGGCAAGAAAACACACCAGAGGAGACAGCGCCATGACAGGCATTCATCGCCGCAGCGCTTTGCTGGCTGCGCCCGCGCTGATTGGCGCGCTTGCAAGCCGTGCCCATGCGCAAGCCTGGCCCGCGCGCCAGGTGCGTATTCTGGTGGGCTTCGCCGCCGGTGGCGCCAATGACATCATGGCGCGCCTGCTTGCCGCCAAGCTGGGTGAACGTATTCCAGGCAGCACTTTCGTGGTTGAAAATCGCCCCGGTGCCGGAACTTTGCTGGCGGCGGAACATGTCGCGCGGCAACCCGCGGATGGTTACACTTATCTGTTTGCGTCTTCTTCCACGCTGATTACGCTTTTGGTCAATCGCGCTGCGGGGCTTGATCTAACCCAGGCGTTTTCCGCGGTTTCCATGGCGCAATCATCACCCTTGCTGCTGGTATCGCGCAGTAATTTTCCGGCGCGCACCCTGCCGCAGGTAATTGAATTGGCAAAGCAGCGCCAAGGCAGGCTGACGATATCCCACCCTGGCAGCGGTGGCGTGAATCATCTCTCGCTGGTGATGCTTATGCAGCAAGTGGGCATCGAACTGACGATGGTGCCCTATAACGGCAATAATCCATCCCTCACGGCGCTGGTGCGCGGCGATGTGGAATTGGCGAGTGATTCACTATTCGCAACACGCGCATTGATTGAAGCCGGCACCATTCGCCCGATTGCAATTAACAGCGCGGAACGCTCTCCAACCTATCCCGACGTGCCAACATTCGCCGAAACCGTGCCTGGTTATGACGTGACCTTCTGGGGCGGCATCATGGCGCCGCGCGGTGTACCTGAACCCATTTTGGACCGGCTATCACAAGAACTCGACGCCATTTTGCGTCAGCCCGATGTCGCGGACCGTGTGCGCAGCTTTGGCGCCACGCCGGTGGGTGGCACGCGCGAGCATTACGCCAAGGTGATCCGGGAAGATTGGGTACGCTGGGGCGAAGTTGTGCGTGCCAGCGGAATCAAGCCCGATTGATGTTACAAGAGTGAAAAGGGGGATACCATGCCGAAACTCAGTGCTGATCGCGTCAAAGAAATTGGCCGCACACTTCTGATCGCTGCCGGCGCGCCGGCGGATGAGGCGGAAACCGTCGCGCGGCATTGCACCAGCGCCAATCTGGTGGGCCATGATTCACATGGGATCATCATGATCCCGGGCTATATCGAAAGAATCAAGGTGGGGCATATCGTGCCCGGTGCGCCCTGGAAGATTGTGCAGGAATCCGCGACGACCTCGGTGATTGATGGGCATTGGGGCTTTGGTTACGTCGCCAATGAAAAGGCCATGCGCTATACCATCGAAAAGGCGCAGAAATCCAATGTCGCCGCTGCGACTGTGTTTCGGCAGGGCCATATCGGCCGGCTCGCGAGTTATCCGCTCATGGCCGCTGAAGCTGGCATGATCGGGATATGCACCGCTGATTCCGGGCGTTCACCGAAGGCGGTTGCACCTTTCGGCGGACGTGAAGCGCGACTTGGCACAAACCCGATTTCCATTGCGGTGCCATCAGATTTGGCCGGGCCCTTTGTGCTGGATATGGCAACATCAGCCGCTGCCGCCGGCAAGGTGTTTCTCGCGCAAGCACGCGGGCAGGAGGTGCCGGATGGTTGGGTGATTGGCGCAGATGGCAAGCCCACGCGTGATCCTTCGCAATTGAAGAAGGGCGGTGCGCTGCTGCCATTGGGCGGCACGGAAGGCTATAAGGGTTTTGGGCTGGCTGCGATGGTGGAAATTCTCTGCGGTTTGCTGACCGGGCTTGGCTTTGGTGTTGAACCCACGGGCAGGCATAATGACGGCTGCTTCATGGCGGTTTTCAAGGTGGATGCCTTCCGCCCATTGGCGCAATTCAAACAGGAAGTCGCGGATTTCGCGCGCTATCTGAAGGACACACCGCCCGCTGAAGGCAGCCAAGGTGTTTTCTATCCTGGTGAGCTTGAAGCGATGTGCGAAGCAGACCGCCGCGCCAATGGCATTGAGATCGAAGATAAGACGATTGAGGTATTGACCAAGCTCGCCGGCGAATTGGGTGTTGCCGGCAAGCTTGGATTGTAGCGGTGTTCAGGTGAGATCGAAGCTGATCTCACCAAACCCTGCAAACCCGGCCTGCACGCGCTGGCCGGGCGGGACAAAAATGCAGCCCGTATAGGTGCCGGTCGTCACCACTTGGCCGGCGCGCAAATGCTCGCCAAGCCCATGCAGATGATTGGTGAGCCATACCAAAGGCAGCACGGGATCGCCCGAGGGATTCCCGCCCTTCTGGTCCACCTGCACCCCGCCCGCATAGGATTGCCGCACGGCGAGATTGGGCAGATCGAAGCGCCGCCAATCCGCGACGTCCGAACCCACCACATAGCCAAGATGCGCGACGTTATCGGCCATGCCCTCAGCAGGCGCCACGATCTTGTTATCCGCATAGCGCGATTGCACCAATTCAAGCAGCGGGTAGGCAGCGTCTATCGCATCAAGCACTTCTTCGTGGCTATAGGCGCTGCCGCGCGGCGGCAGATCGCGCTTCAGGCGAAAGGCGACTTCGGTTTCCAGGCCAATAGGGCGCGTGTTCGCCAGCCCCCAACGCCCGCCTGATTGCCGCGCGCCGCTGGCGGCCATGATGCCGAAATTGGTCGGCTTTCCAGGAGGGGTCGCACATTTCCAGCCGCCAATGGTGCCGCCAAGCGCTGTCAGCACACCGCGTTGAATGGCGAAGACCTCCGCCTCACTGCCTGGTGCGGCATCACCCAGATTGGCAATGGGCGCGCCGCCCTTGTGCACGCTGACCAGTTTTTCAATCGCGCGTGTGATGGTTTCAGACGACATGATCGGCGTTCCTATTCGTTCAATTCCGGAATGACCCAAAGCGGCGCCTCACCGCGCGCTGCGCGCTGCACATTGTCAAAAGCATTGCGCAGACGGGCTATATTGCTGTCCTGCGTGGGGCCGGCCATATGCGCGGTCAGCACGACATTATCCAGGCCAAATAACGGATTATCGGGCGGCGGCGGTTCCTGATCAAACACATCAAGCCCGGCACCCGCAATTTGTCCGGATGACAACGCGCGACAAAGCGCCGCCTCATCCACCACAGGCCCACGGCTGGTATTGATCAGGAAGGCGATGGGCTTCATCAGCGCCAATTCAGCTTCGCCCAACAACCCCTTGGTGCTGGCATTGAGCGGCACATGGAGCGAGACGATATCGGACGTCCGCAGCAATTCCCGATATAGCCGGAAACGCACATTCAGCGCATCCTCGGTTTCTTCGCGGAGCCTCGCGATATCATAGTAATGCACATTCATGCCGAAGGCCTGCGCCAACCGCGCGGTCTTTTTGCCGATGGTGCCAAGCCCTACAATGCCAAGGGTGCGACCGCGCAATTCATACAGCTTCGGCGTTTGATTACCGCGCCAACGGCCGGCGGCGACATTCACATGCTGGCGGATCAATTGCCGCGAAACGGCCAACATCAGCAGCACAGCATGTTCAGAAACCGCTGTGGAATTCGCCCCGCCATTATTGGCGAAAGGCACACCGCCACGCCGCGCTGCCGCGATATCCGCGCGGTCATACCCCGCACTCAAAACCTGGATCAGCTTCAGCTTGGGCGCGATGGCGTAGAGCTCATCCTTGACGAGCATATCCACAAAGCCGACCAGATATTCGGCCTCCGCCATGGTTTCTGTCCACTCCGCGTCGCCCGGCTTGGCGATACGCAGATCAAAACCATCTGGTGCCATTTCCTGGATCACGGCCTCATCCACCATGGATTGCGTAACAACAACAATACGCGGCTTCATGTTTCCTCCTAATACGCTTTCGGGCACAGCATGAACCGCCGCACGCCACCCGCCAAGGGGCGGGATTGCGGCGGGGCTTGGCTGGCGCCATGCTGCTTTGCGTCAAGCGATGGGACCAGGGGTGATATCAAGGTGAGGCAGCATTGCGCGCCAGCAGGGGCAGGCCCGGCATGAAGGAAGCCCCTTCGCGGCGCGCCTGGTTCATCCTGGCGGGAGGCTTTCTTGCCTTCACCATCAGCGCCGGCCTGATGCATGCCTATAGTGTTTTTCTGTTGGCTTTCATTGCCGAGTTTCGCTGGACCCGAGCGGAAAGTTCCATCGCTTATTCGGTCGGGCAGGTGGTGGGCGGCGTTTCATCCCCGCTGGTGGGCGGCATGGTGGATCGGCTTGGCGCGCGGCGCATGGTGCTGCTGGGTGGCTGCCTGCTGGCGTTGGGGTTGCTGGGCAGCGCCTTTGCAACATCCCTGTGGCAAATTGTGCTGCTCTATGGCGTGGTGATGACGCTGGGCGCCAATTGCATCAGCATGGTGGTGTTTGCGCCAATGATTTCTCGATTTTTTGTTACACGACGCGGCATGGCCATGTCCATGCTGCAATCCGCCAATGGTTTTGGCCGCGCGATTTCAGCACCCATTGCGCAGCTGATGGTGAGTGAAGTTGGTTGGCGCAGCGCCTATCTGTTGCAAGCCGGCGTGATGGCGGTTCTGATCTTGCCGCTGGCGGCGCTATTTCGTGGTGTAGAGCAAATACCCACGGCCAAGCCAGTCGCTGATAGTGTTCCGCAGCGCGATTGGTCGGTGGCGCAGGCGATGCGCACGCGGCATTTCTGGCTGCTGTTTATCGTCTATGGCCTGACCAGTATCGGCAGTTTTCTGGTGTCACTCCATCAACTGGCCTTTACCGTGGATCGCGGTTTTGACCCGCTCTATGCCGCTTTCGTGCTTGGGCTTGGCAGCTTGCTGGCTTTGCCTGGCGTGATCTTGACTGGGACGATTTCGGATTACATCGGGCGAGAAGGTGCCGCGATACTGGCTTATGTGATTTCCATCATCGGCGTTGCCGCGGCGCTGCTGATTGAGAATGCGGATCAGCATTTTTTGTTTTGGGTGCATGCGTGTTTCTTTGGCATTACCTGGGGTGCGCGCGGGCCGGCTGTTACGGCGAAAACCGCCGATGTTTTTGGCGGTCCCAGGCTTGGCACCATTCTTGGCATGATCACCATCGGTTCAGGTCTGGGTGCTGGTCTTGGTGCCTGGGGCGCGGGGTTCCTGTTCGACCTGACGGGTAGCTACCAGCTTGGTTTCATGCTTTCCATCGCCGCTTATACAACCGGCGCCTGCGTATTTTGGGCGCTGCGCAAGCCGGTGCAGGGCTGAACGTTATCTCTGCGTGCGCGCGAGAAATTCTGTTACCCTGAAGGCAGCATCGGCATTTACTGCACCCTCCGGCATTTCGCCCCGCGCAAGGGCTGCGATCTGGCGCACCGTATCCATGGCTTGGTGTTCAATCGCCTCAGGCGTCATGCCGCCGATATGCGGGGTCGCCACCACATCGGCGCGGGCTGCAAGCGCTGGGTTTGGTCTTTGATCCGGCGCACTGCCGACATCCATGGCAGCACCGGCGAGACGCTTGGAGTCAAGCGCCGCAATCAGCGCCGTTTCATCCACCAATTCCCCTCGCGAAAGATTGATGAAGCGCGCGCCCGGCTTCATCGTAGCGAAGGCGGAAACATTAAAAAGATGCTTGGTGGAGGCGTCGGAAATCGCGAGGCACACCACGATATCCGACTCTGCCAGCACTTCCGTGAACGACGCTTGCGTGATGCGCGGATCGGCCACCTTGGTGAAGGGGTCCGCCACCGCAACGCGCATACCCAGCGCCAGCGCTACCTCGGCCAAGCGCTGGCCGATACGGCCATAGCCAATAATGCCAAGCCGTGCTGCCGATAGCTGCAAGCCCATGCGCCCTTGCGGAAGACCGCCAGCGCGATAGGTGCCGACCATAACGCTGACATCGCGCGCCAAATCCACTATGAAGCCCAGCGCCAATTCCACCACCGCATCCACAAAGCCGGGGGTGGCGCACGTTACCAAAACGCCCGCTGCGCTGGCAGCCGGCACATTGATGGTGGAGATATCCACCGCCACGCGGAGAAAGGCCAGAAGCTTTGGCATGGCCGCGAAGGTTTCAGGAAGCCCCGGCGTTGCGCGATCCGCCACAATGGCATGACAGCCGCGCGCCGCTTCGGCCAGGGCCGCGCCGGACAATAGGATTGTGCCAGGGTTGCGGATAACCTCGGCATGCTCAGCCAAGGCCGTGAGCGCGCGGGGGCCGTAATAGCCTTCGAACATCTCAGGTGTGTGTGAGAGAAAAACGCGGAGCTTCATGAGGAGTTTCCCGACAGAGTAACGGCACTTAAGCTTTTCGAACGGTATTCTTTCACCATGCCGAGGTCTCCGTCAAAGCACTCGCTTGACGGTTATGCGTGACATCATCTTTCATATCCGCATGTGGCACGTTTTCATTATCCTCATTTCTCTTGTCGGAACGCCGGCCATGGCGCAGCCGCAAACCATCGCCATTCCGGCCCATCCCGGCGAACAGCCGGTGAACGGGCCAACCGCGCTGAATGCGGTGCTGTGGCAGCCCGCCGGGCGCGGACCGCATGCCGCGATTATCCTGATGCATGGTTGCGCCGGTATGAATACGCGGGCGGGACAGCCCTTCCCGCGTGATGCGGATTGGGCGCGGCGCTTGTCGCAGCTTGGCTACCTGGTCTTGCAAGTGGATAGCCTGACGCCGCGCAATGAAGGCAGCCTATGCGGCCAGGGTGGCGATCGTCGTGTACGCGTGAGTGTGGAACGCGCGCGTGATGCCTATGCCGCGTTGTGGTTTCTACAATCGCGCCCGGATGTGAGGGCGGACCGCATCGCCCTCATGGGTTGGTCCAATGGTGGCGGAACGGTGCTTTGGACCTTGTCGCGCGATAATCGCGCGCGCCCTGCGGGGCTGAGGCACGACTTCGCTGCTGGTATCGCCTTTTATCCCGGGTGCCGCACGCTTTCGGAACGGCGCGATCCCTGGCAGCCCGTGGCACCTATCCTGTTGTTGGTGGGTGAGGCTGATGATTGGACTCCCGCGCCACCCTGCGTCACACTTGCATCGCAATCCGCTGGGCGCTTGGAACTTCAAACCTATCCTGGCGCTCATCATGATTTTGACGCACCCGATACGCCGCAACGCGTTTTGCGTGGTGTTGGCGCCACAAGCAGTGGCACGGCTACCATCGGCACGCATCCTGCGGCAAGGGAAGATGCCTTGCGCCGCGTGCCGGAATTCCTCGCGCGCAAGATGCCTGCGCGCTAACGCTGCCAGCGAGATAGTGCGAGCATACCGCCACCCGCGAGCAGCCCCCAAAACGCGCCACCAATACCAAGAAACGCGACACCCGATGCCGCAATCAGAAAGCAAATCACCGCCGCCTCGCGATCCTTGTCTTCCCGCACTGCGCCCATCAGCGCGCCGGCAAAGGAACCCAGCAAGGCAAGGCCGGCAACGGCTTCGATCAGGATCGGTGGTGCCACGGCGACCAAGCCACTCGCCATGCCGGCAGCCAAGCCACAAACGGTATAAACCGCCCCCGCCATGACAGCAGCGGGCCAACGCCGCGCGGGATCAGGCCCGGCGCCATCGCCAGCACACATTGCAGCGGTGATGGCAGCAAGGTTTACCGGATGGCCGCCGAAAGGGGCCGCGACAAGACTGAAGACTCCCGTGATGGAAAAAAGCGGCCCTGGATCGGGGCGGTAATTATTCGCGCTCAATACCGCCATGCCGGGAATATTCTGTGACGCCATGGTCACGATAAAAAGCGGTAGTGCCAAACCTGTCATGGCCGTCAGGGAAAAAACTGGCGTCACCCATTCCGGGCTTGGCGCCCAATTGCCCTGGGGTATTGGCGCCTCAAGGGCGATGACCACGCCCGCCACAATCACTGCCGCTGGCACTGCGGCCAGCTTGTGCCATCGCCCAGCGATGATCCATGCAGCGATGATCGCAAGCGCGGCGATCGGCGCTTCTGCCACCGCGCGCACCGGTGCCAGACAGAGACCAAACAAAATCCCCGCCAGCATGGCATTGGCGAGTGAGGCTGGAATCGCCGCAACGGCTCTGCCCAAAGGCTTCCATAACCCTGCCAGGATCAGCAACAAGGCGCAGATAATGAAGGCGCCGACTGCTTCCGCGAAGCCGCTCGCCGGCATGATGGAAGCCGCCATCAGCGCCGCACCAGGTGTGGACCAGGCGCAGCTGATCGGCATGCGCTTCCAAAGCGACAGCAAAATTCCGCAAAGCCCCATGGCGATGGAAACAGCCATCAGCCCCGATGCTGCCTGAGAGGGGCTTGCACCCATCACCGCAAAACCTTGCAGCACCACTGCGAAAGATGAGGCAAAACCCACAACCCCCGCCAATAGCCCCGCCGATATTGCGTGCATCGGCATCAACGTCTTTCCTTTGGTAGCTTGTCCAAGGCAACTTCAATCGCCGTGATGGTATCCGGCGTCAGCCTGCGAAAATCCCGCGCGAGGCGATTGGCAAGCGCTGTTGCCTCTGGCGAAAGACCACCGGTTTCAAGCACCACACGCGGATGGGATAGCCGCGCAAGCCGCGCCAGATCCTCGGCATCATCCCAGATCAGACCGAAGAATTCATTGACCTGATGCACGAGGCCGGCAGAGGGTTGGCCGCGTCGCCCATGTTCCAGCGCTGAGAGATAGGCAGCAGAAACCTGCAGGGCGGCGGCCAAATCCTTGAGCGCCACACCGCGTTCGGCACGCAATGCGCGGAGCCTGGCGCCGAAGGGGGTCATTTGCGTCGCCGCAGCAACAGATGCACTGCGCCAGTATTCGCTGCATGCGGGTGCGCTGCCGCCAACAACAGACGCCGCATATCCGGCGCATTCAGCCAATGCGGCAATTCACGCCGCAGCACGCCACCTTCCGGCGATGAACCACGGCCAGTGATCACCGCCACACAGCGCAACCCATCCACGAAAGCATCCTGCAAAAAACCACGCACCGCATCATGCGCTTCCTGCGCGCGACGACCATGCAGATCGAGCGTCCGTTCCGGCTTCATGCGGCCTCGGCGCAAGGCGCGCCAACGCTTATCATCCAATCCCGCCGGCGTGACATTCACCTGAATGGGCGGTGGCTGCCAGGCTTGCGGTGCAGTGGACTGTACCGCTGGCGCGGCTTGCGGCGCAGTGACGACCGGCGGCACATCAACCGGTTCAGGCGGTGGCAAAGCGCGTCCGGGAAGCGGGTCCACACGCACCACATAGGCTTGCCACAGGGCGCGATCCGCGGCACTCAGCGCGCGGGCGCGGCGACGCGAAAGACTCATCCCGGCAGCGCGGCGGGATCATCATCCACCAGAATCACATGCAGCCGCCGCGGCCCATGCGCGCCCAATTCCAGTGTCTGTTCAATATCCGCGCTGCGTGATGGGCCTGTCACCAGCATGACATTGCGCGGCATGAAACCGGCTGTCACCGCATCCTGTCTTTCCGCGCGCAGCATGTCCCAGGCATCCTCATATGGCCCGGTGACGCGCGATGCACGGAGCACGACAATCTCGGTCTCCGCCAGCAGATTGAGCGTGGTCGGGCGCGTGGGATCGGATGGCAGCATGAGCGTGCCGGTTTCCGCAATGCCGGCATAACCATGCTGGACGGAGACCAGATCGCTTGTTTCGGCGCGGCGCGTTTCAAATTCAAGCATTACGCGATCGGACCAGGGCAGCGCCTGCAATTCCGGATGCGGCGCCATGACAAAGCGTGGTGCGAGGTTTTGTTGCGAAAGATATTCCGCCACCGCGCCGGGAATATCCTTCACATCAGCCACGCGCGTGATGCTGCCGAATTCCTTTTCCACATTGGCGATGAAAAGCCTGATCTGATCAGGCCGCGGCACGCGCGACCGTGCGGGAATCAAATGCCTGGGCCGCGCCATCATCCGCGCTTCCAGCATCGCACGATGATCAGCGGGCAGTGGGCCGCGCCTCAAGCCGCGACGAATGGCATTCAGGATCGCTTCCTTGCCCATCGCTCAGGCCCCGCGCTTGGTTTTGGTGTAGCGATCCATGAAGGTGCCACCTTCCGGCACCGGCAAATCGCGTCCCTGCGTCCAACCGCCAGCCAACGGCAGAGACCGAAACGCCCCCTTGCCCTGCGCCAACATGCCAAGCGCGCCGACGGCCCATTTCGTCACCATGCGATAGAGCGTTGGTCTCTGAGCGACATAAACCCAAAGCCCAAGATTACGACGCACCGCAACGGGCGACAAATGCCGCTCAAACTCCCGTTCACGCCAATGGCGCATCATTTTCGGCAGTGGAATCTTGACCGGGCAGACGGCTTCGCAGCGCCCACAGAACGTCGAGGCATTGGGCAAATGCCCTGCCTTATCCACGCCAATCAGCGTTGGCGTCAGCACGCTTCCCATCGGGCCAGGATAGACCCAGCCATAGGCATGCCCGCCCGTCACGCCATAGACCGGGCAGTGATTCATGCAGGCGGCGCAGCGGATACAGCGCAGCATTTCCTGAAATTCCGTGCCGAACATATTGGAACGGCCATTATCAATCAGCACCACATGATATTGCTCCGGCCCATCCAAATCGCCAGGCCGACGGCCACCCGTGGAAAAAGTGGTATAGACAGAAAAATCCTGCCCCGTGGCGGAACGGGCCAAAAGCCGCAGTAGCGCACAGGCATCATTCAGCGTCGGCACCATTTTCTCGATGCTGGCGAGTGCGACATGCACACGCGGCAGGGTTTGTGTCAGATCGCCATTGCCTTCATTCGTGACAATCACGCTACTGCCCGATTCCGCAATCAGGAAATTCGCACCCGTAATGCCGACATCAGCGGTCAGGAAGCGGTTGCGCAGTTTTGTCCGCGCTTCCGTCAGAATATCGCGTCTTTCGCTGAATACGCGATCCTTGGGCAAATCCGTGTGCATCTCACGGAAGGATTTTTCCCAATCTTCCCGATTCAAGTGAAACGCCGGCGCGATGATGTGGGAAGGATGTTCACGACGAAGCTGGATGATGTATTCGCCGAGATCGGTTTCAACCGGTTCAATCCCATGCGCTTCCAAATGGTCATTGATCCCGAGTTCCTCGGAGATCATGGATTTGCCCTTGGTGACGGTCTTCGCTCCGGCATTCCGGCAAATCTCAAGCACCGCTGCGCGGGCTTCTTCCGCAGTGGAGCACCAATGCACCTTGCCGCCAGCGGCTTCCACATTGGCGGCATAGGTTTCCAGATAGAAATCCAGATTCGCGAGAGTGTGGTTCTTGATGTCGCGCCCGATCTCTCGCAGCTGTTCGAATTCCGGCAGGCGCGCAACCGCATCGCCGCGGCGTTGCAGGAAGGCGCCCTTGGCCTTGCCCAAAGCCTTTTGCAGCCCGGCATCGCCAATGGCGCGGGCGGCGTTTTCCTTAAATTGCGGCGAAGTGATCTGAACCACGGCGGTAACCCTATTGCGTTTGCGAAGCAGTCTAGCGCAACCGGCGCGTTTGGTCAGGGGGGTTTGCGCGCGGCCATCACCTTTCCTAACCTGCCCCGAGCTTTTTGGGGAGGAAATCATGGCAGGGGTTTTGGCATGAATATCGCGGCTTTGCCCGCCCGCGCCGCCGCCGCGCCGGGTCTGGCGCGCTGGGGGCGTGATCTGACGGTGGATGTATTCTTCAGCATTGGCGATGCCGCCTGGATCCTTGCCATCCACAAGGGTGTGCTGATCTCAGCCAATCCAGCCCCCGCCCTGATGCCGAGCTATGACCTGGCGATCCGCGCGGGCGCCGAGGATTTCGCGCGCTTTCTGCAAGACCCGCCACCGCCCGGCTGGCATGACATTATGGGGCTAATGCGGCTTGGCACCTTCAAGGTGGAAGGCAATGTCGCGCTCTTTATGGCGCATATTTTCTGGTTCAAGGGCGTGCTCGCCCTACTCAGGGAGCCCCGCGCATGATCGAAGCCATTACCGGGCGCTATATGCACTTGGAAATCGAAGGCCGTGCGCATCGGCTGTATTTTGAGGAAGCGGGCCGGGGCATCCCGCTTCTGCTGCTGCACACGGCGGGCAGTGACGGCAGGCAATGGCGCGGCCTGTTGAATGATGCGGAAGTGACAGCGCGTTTTCGCTGCGTGACCTTTGACATGCCCTGGCACGGTAAATCCAGCCCGCCCGAGGGGTGGGAGCGTGAGACCTATCAGCTCACCACCGCACGCTATACGGGCATGATCATGGCGGTGGCGCGCGCCCTTGGCCTCGATCGGCCCGTGGTGATGGGGTGTTCGATTGGCGGGCGCATTGTACTGGATTTGGCAGCCGAACACGCGGATGAATTGCGCGGCGTGATCGGCCTGCAATCGGCAGCGTTTCTCTCACCCTATTACGATACAGCCTGGCTGCATCACCCGCATGTGCATGGTGGTGAGGTGTGTGGTGGCATTATCTCTGGCTTGATTGGTCCGCATGCACCGGAAGCGTCGCGTTGGGAAACCCTCTGGCATTATATGCAGGGCGGACCAGGCGTGTTTCGCGGCGATCTGCATTTCTACAAGGGGGAGGGCGATTTGCGCCCGAAGCTCACGCGCATTGATCCCAAGCGCTGCCCTGTGCATATGTTGACCGGCAATTATGATTATTCCTGCAAGCCCGAGGATACGGAGGCAACCGCCGCCGCCATCCCCGGCGCCAAGGTGCAAATCATGAAGGGCCTGGGCCATTTCCCGATGAGTGAGGATTACGCGGCGCTGCGCCCCTATCTTTTGCCGGTATTGGCCGAGTTCACTTAAGGCCGCGCATCACGCGGCGAGCCGATCAATCCTATCACGCAGGCTATACCAACCGCCGATGATGGGCAGGAACCAATTCGGGTTGCCGTTGTAAAGAGCAACCGTCGGGAATTCCAAACCATCAAGCGCGAAGCGCTGATTGGCGGCACCAGCAATTTTCAGCGCGGCGTTATGGCCAAGCCAGGTTGCCATGGCAACGCCTGAACCCTGGCAGCCTGCCGCGTAATGTATGCCGTCCTGCACGCCAATATGCGGCAGAAAATCAAAGGTGAAGGCGACATTGCCCGTCCAGGCATGGGTGATTTTCACCTTGCTGAGTTCCGGGAAAACCGCGGTCATGAAGCCATGCAAGCGCGGCGCGGCTGCTTCCGGCGCATTGGGGCCGAAGCGTGCGCGGCCGCCCCATAGAATGCGATTACCATAAGGCGCCGGCCGAAAATAATTCAGCACGCGCTTGGTATCGCTGATCATACGCCTTCCTGGGAAAAGCCGATCAATCGTCTCAGCCGGCAATTCCTCGGTCGCGATGATATAGGACGCGACAGGGATCATGCGCCGCGCGAGCCAGGGCATGGCACTTTGGCCATCCGCACCGCGCGAATAGCCATTGGTCGCGACCAGCACGGCATCGGCGTGCAATTCGCCGCGATTGGTCGCGATGCGAAAGCCCGATCCATCGGCGCGAATGCCGCCGACACGCGTTTCATCCACCAGCCTGGCGCCGGCACGTTCTGCCGCCGCCGCAAGCCCGCGCGCATATTTGCCGGGGTGGATGCTGCCGGTGGCTCCAGCCTTCATACCGCCGCGATAATGGTCTGATCCCAGCGCCTCGTGCTGGCGCGATGGCGGCAGCATTTCCGTGGGTAGGCCGGTAACTTCCGCGATGTAATCGGCTTGCCGCGCCAGCATATCGTAATGCTTGCGCGTCCAGGCCGCGACAAAGCGCCCGCAGCGCATATAGTCGCAATCAATCCCCTCTCGCGCGATGGTTTCTTCAATGAAGGGAAAGGAGGCAGCCGCAGCCATAACGATATTGCGCGCCCGTTCAGTACCAAGCTTTTCCTTGAGCGCCGTTCTTGCCACCTTGAGCCCACCTGACACCATCCCCCCATTGCGTGAGGATGCACCCCAGCCGATGCGTTCCGCATCCAGCACCATCACCTGATGGCCGAGCCGTGCCAGGCTGAGTGCGGCGGAAAGCCCAGCATAGCCGCCGCCAATCACTGCAACCGGCGTGTGATCGGGCAGCGTATTGTCGCGTTTCGGCGGTTCGGCGGCTTCCCACCACCAGGGGCTGGTCTTGAAGCCTGGAGCGAAGAGAGTGCTGCTCATTGTCTTAGGCTGTCTTCGCTTCTTGCAGGCCCAATTCGCGCGTCATTTCATCGCGCATGATGAATTTCTGCATCTTGCCAGTGACGGTCATGGGGAAGCTCTCCACAAACTTGATATGCCGCGGCACCTTGTAATGCGCGATCTGCCCTGCACAGAAGTCGCGCACATCATTTGCGGTCAGATGTTCATGCGCGCGCAACTTGATCCAGGCGCAGAGTTCCTCACCAAAGCGCTGATCCGGTACGCCGAATACCTGCACATCTTCGATCTTTGGATGGCGATAGAGGAATTCTTCGACCTCTCGCGGGTAGATGTTTTCACCACCGCGAATGACCAAATCCTTGATACGGCCCACGATATTGCAAAAACCCTCGTCATCAATCGTCGCCAGATCGCCGGTATGCATCCAACGCGCCGCATCAATGGCTTGCGCGGTGCGTTCGGAGTCTTCCCAATAGCCCAGCATGACCGCATAGCCGCGCGTGCAGAGCTCGCCCGGCATACCGCGCGGCACGATACGACCCTCGCTATCAACGATCTTCACTTCCAGATGTGGCTGCACGCGCCCCACGGTGGAAACGCGGCGATCGAGCGGATCATCCACGCTGGTCTGGAAGCTGACGGGGCTGGTTTCAGTCATCCCATAGGCGATGGTGATTTCGCGCAAATTCATGCTGTCAACCGCGCGGCGCATCACTTCAATTGGGCAAGGCGCGCCTGCCATAATGCCAGTGCGCAGCGATGAAAGATCGAAGCTTGCGAATTGCGGATGTTCCATTTGCGCGATGAACATGGTGGGCACGCCATGCAGGCCGGTGCAGCGTTCCTCTGCCACGGTTTGCAGCGTTGCCAGTGGATCAAAACCCTCACCGGGATAGACCATGGCGGTACCATGCGTGGTGCAAGCCAGATTGCCCAGCACCATGCCAAAGCAATGATAAAGCGGCACGGGAATGCACAGCTTATCCTGCGGCGTCAGCTTCATCGCTTCCCCGATGAAAAAGCCGTTATTCAGGATGTTATGATGCGTCAGCGTCGCCCCCTTCGGCGCGCCGGTCGTGCCGGACGTGAATTGGATATTGATGGGATCATCAAATTGCAGCTTGCCGGCCAATTCGCGCAGCCGTTCATGATGCTCTGCCGCGCCCATTTCCAGAATACTGTGAAAGGGGATCATGCCTGGTGACGGGTTCGCGTTGATTTCAACTACCATCTCAAGCTTTGGAAGTTTCTCTGCCGTCAGCCGGCCCGGCAAGGCGCGCGCCAATTCCGGCGCCAGCGTATTCACCATGCCGACGTAGTCAGATGTCTTGAAGCGTGTCGCGATAATCAGCGCGCGGCAGCCAACCTTGTTCAGCGCATATTCTAATTCGGAAAGCCGATAAGCCGGATTGATATTCACCAGCACCAGCCCCGCCTTGGCGGTGGCAAACTGCGTAGTCACCCATTCGGCATTATTGGGCGACCAGATCCCAACGCGATCACCCGGTTGCAGCCCCAGTGCCAGCAACCCGGCGGCGAAGGCATCCACCTTCGCGCCCAATTCAGCATAGCTCCAGCGAATGCCTTGCTGGCGCACGATCAATCCTGGCCGATCACCCCATCGGGCAACGGTCCTTTCGAAATTCAGGCCAATTGTCTCACCGATCAAGGCTTGGGTGCTTTGGCCGGTCACATAGCTAAGGGCGGGGCTGGTCATTCCTATTCTCCCTGGGCTTTGTCGCAATCTTGGCGGGACAGGGAAAAGTTTGCAATATTTGCTTGGCCTGGGCGGCGCCTGCGCCTATTCTGGGAGCAACAATTTTGACAAACGCGACAGGTTGAGCATGGCCAATATTCCAAACCGCCTTCCGGGGCTTGATTTTGATCTCGGCGAGACTGCCGATATGCTGCGTGATCAGGTGGCCGCCTTCTCCGCCGCCGAAATCGCGCCGCGCGCTGCGGAGATTGACAAGGCCAATGATTTCCCCGCCGATCTCTGGCGCAAATTTGGTGATCTTGGCGTGCTAGGCATCACGGTTGAAGAAGAATATGGCGGCGCCGGCATGGGCTATTTGGAACATGTGGTGGCGATGGAGGAAATCTCCCGCGCATCGGCGTCGGTTGGGCTTTCCTATGGTGCGCATTCCAATCTCTGTGTCAATCAAATCTCCCGTAATGGAAATGAGGATCAGAAGCGGCGGTATTTGTCCAAGCTGATTTCCGGTGAGCATGTGGGTGCGCTGGCAATGAGTGAGCCAGGCGCTGGTTCCGATGTAGTTTCCATGCGGCTGCGGGCTGAAAAGCGCGGTAATCGCTATGTGCTGAACGGCACGAAAATGTGGATCACCAATGGGCCGGATGCAGATGTGCTGGTGATTTACGCCAAGACCGATCCTGCCGCTGGCCCCAAGGGCATCACGGCTTTTCTGGTGGAAAAGAATTTCCCCGGTTTTTCCTGCGCCCAAAAGCTCGATAAGCTTGGCATGCGCGGCTCAAACACTGGCGAATTGGTGTTTCAGGATTGCGAAGTGCCGGCGGAAAATGTGCTCGGTGAGCTTAATGGCGGCGTGCGCGTGCTGATGAGTGGGCTTGATTATGAACGCGCTGTGCTCGCTGCCGGGCCAATTGGGATTATGCAGGCTTGCATGGATATCGTGCTGCCCTACGTGCATGACCGTAAGCAATTCGGCCAGGCGATTGGCGAATTCCAGATCATGCAGGCCAAGATCGCCGATATGTACACCACCATGAATGCGGCAAAATCCTATATCTACACCGTCGCCAAGGCCTGTGATCGCGGTCAGACCACGCGCAAGGATGCCGCCGGCGCCATTTTATATGCCGCCGAGAAAGCCACCTGGATGACGCTAGAGGCGATTCAATGCCTCGGTGGCAATGGCTATATCAATGATTACGCGACAGGCCGGCTGCTGCGCGATGCCAAGCTTTATGAGATTGGTGCTGGGACCTCAGAAATTCGCCGCATGCTGATTGGGCGTGAATTGTTCCGCGAAACGGCATGAGCATTCTACGCAGTACGCTCGATACGGGCAGCGAAAGCTTCGCCGCCAATGCTGGCGCCATGGCGGCGCTGGTTGCGGATTTGGAGAAAACTGTCGCTACTGCCGAACAGGGCGGCGGCAAGGCAACGCGGGACAAGCACCTGGCCCGCAACAAGCTGCTGCCGCGCGAACGGGTGCATGCGCTGATCGATCCAGGTTCGCCTTTTTTGGAGCTTTCGCAGCTTGCGGCCCATGGGCTTTATGGCGGCGAAGTTCCCTGCGCAGGTATCATTTCCGGCATTGGGCGTGTGTCAGGGCGCGAATGTGTAATCATCGCGAATGATGCTACGGTGAAGGGTGGCACTTATTTCCCGATGACGGTGAAGAAGCATGTGCGCGCGCAGGAAATCGCCCGCGCCAATCGCCTGCCCTGCATTTATTTGGTGGATTCCGGCGGCGCCTTCCTGCCGCAACAGGATGAGATTTTCCCGGACCGAGAGCATTTCGGACGCATCTTTTTCAATCAGGCGAATATGTCGGCGGCAGGCATTCCGCAAATCGCGGTGGTGATGGGAAGCTGCACCGCGGGCGGCGCCTATGTGCCCGCCATGTCGGATGAAAGCATTATCGTCCGCCAGCAAGGCACCATCTTCCTGGGCGGCCCACCTTTGGTGCGCGCCGCCACCGGCGAGGTTGTCACCGCCGAGGAATTGGGCGGCGCTGATGTGCATGCGCGCCAATCGGGCGTGGTGGATCATTACGCGCAGGATGATCTCCATGCGTTGGCGATTTGTCGTCGCATTGTGGCTGGGCTTGGGCCACGCATGGCGCTGCAATTGGCGCTACGCGCCCCACGCGCGCCGCTTTATGATGAACACGAATTGCTCGGCGTTGTACCCGCCGATATCCGCGCCCCCTATGATGTGCGGGAAGTGATTGCACGCCTGGTGGATGGCAGTGAGTTCGATGAATTCAAGCGGCTTTACGGCACAACCTTGGTCTGCGGCTTCGCGCATATCCATGGCTATCCCATCGGCATCCTCGCCAATAATGGCATTCTCTTTTCGGAATCCGCGCTGAAGGGTGCGCATTTCATTGAACTTTGCTGCCAGCGTGGCATTCCGCTGCTGTTCTTACAGAATATTTCAGGCTTCATGGTGGGGCGGAAATATGAAGCGGGCGGCATTGCGCGGGATGGTGCGAAGTTGGTGACGGCGGTTGCGACCGCGGGCGTGCCGAAATTTACCGTAGTAATCGGTGGCAGCTATGGTGCCGGCAATTACGGCATGTGCGGGCGCGCTTATGATCCGCGCTTTCTGTTCATGTGGCCCAATGCACGCATTTCCGTCATGGGCGGCGAACAGGCGGCCAGTGTTCTGGCGCAACTTCGGCGCGATAATATGGAAGCGCAGGGCAAGCCATGGCCGGCTGAGGAGGAAGAAGCCTTCAAGGCCTCGATCCGCGCCAAATATGAAACTGAGGGCCATCCCTATCACGCCAGCGCGCGGCTTTGGGATGATGGCATCATCAACCCTGCCGATACGCGGCGCATTCTGGGGCTGTCATTCGCTGTTGCGTGTAATGCACCCATTGAACAGACACGCTTCGGCGTGTTCCGAATGTAGGCAGCGATCATGTTTCAAAGCCTGTTGATTGCCAATCGCGGTGAAATCGCCTGCCGCATCATCCAGACCGCGCAGCGCATGGGGCTGCGCAGCATCGCAGTATTCTCCGACGCAGACGAGTCCGCGCAGCATGTGCAGATGGCGGATGAGGCGCTTCACATCGGCGCCGCGCCGGCGCGCGAGAGCTATTTGAATATCTCTGTCATCATCGCTGCCGCGAAGCGTGCGGGGGCGGATGCGATCCATCCTGGCTATGGTTTTCTGTCTGAAAATGCCGCCTTCGCGGAAGCCTGTGCGGAGGCTGGGATTATCTTTGTTGGTCCCACTGCTTCCGCCATGCGTGCCATGGGGTCCAAGGGCTCAGCCAAGGCGTTAATGGAAAAGGCCGGCGTGCCGCTGCTGCCCGGCTATCACGGTGCGGAACAGGATGCGGATTTCCTGGCAGGTGAAGCGCAGCGGATTGGCTTTCCGCTGGTGATCAAGGCCGTTGCCGGGGGTGGCGGGCGTGGCATGCGTGTGGTGCGCGCCGCTGGCGATTTTGCCGATGCGCTGCGTGCCGCGCGGCAGGAAGGCGCCTCGGCCTTTGGTGATGATCGCGTGCTGATCGAACGCTATCTGGAACGCCCGCGCCACATTGAAGTGCAGGTATTTGGCGATAGCCACGGCCATGCGGTGCATTTGTTTGAACGTGATTGTTCTGCCCAGCGCCGCCACCAGAAGGTGATTGAAGAAGCACCCGCACCTGGTATCAGCGCTGAAATGCGCGACGCCATCGGTGCTGCTGCGGTGGCCGCTGCCAAGGCTGTGCAGTATCAGGGAGCCGGCACGGTGGAATTCATCGCGCAGGATGGCGGCTTCTATTTTCTTGAAATGAATACGCGCTTGCAGGTGGAACACCCAGTGACGGAAGCCATCACTGGCTTTGATCTGGTGGAATGGCAATTGCGCGTTGCTGCCGGTGAAGTGCTCCCGGTAAGGCAGGAAGATATCCGCGCCCAAGGCCATGCGATGGAGCTTCGCTTATACGCCGAAGACCCAGCACGGGATTTCGCGCCTTCCATTGGCGCGCTTCAGGTCTTTCGGCTTGCCGACCAGGGCTTGCGCATTGATAGCGGCTTTGTCGCCGGCGATCGCATCAGCATCCATTATGATGCCATGGTTGCCAAAATGATCGCCCATGCACCCAGCCGTGCAGAGGCAATTGCACGGCTGCGCGCTGGCCTGGCGAATTCGGATATCATTGGTGTCGCGCATAATCTTGATATGCTGGACCGCATTCTGGCCCATCCTGATTTTGCGGCAGGCGGCATTGATACCGGCTTCATCGGACGCAACGCCGGAACCCTGCTGACACCAAAGCTGAAACCTTCCGCGCAGACGCTGGCCCTTGCCGCGCTTGGTGTGCTCGCCTTGGAAGAGGAAGCCGCGCGAGCGCAAGCAGCCAATAGCGCCGATCCGCATTCACCCTGGCATGCGACTGATCATTGGTGGGTCAATACGCGGCCATCCCGCGTTTTTGAGTTTCACCTTGAAGATGCGGTGCACGCCATCACGCTTTCGCCTGCTACGGATGGTTGGCGCATCACATCGGGTGCTGCGGAAATCATCGCGCGGCACACCAAGCTTGAAGCTGGCCGTATTCATGCGCTGCTGGATGGCAAGCGGCTTTCTGCTTCCATCCTTCGCGCGAATGAGGCGATCAGCCTGCGCCATGCCGGACAAAGCTGGCGCCTCCGCCTGCCGGATCCTATCGCGCGCGCGGGAGAGGAAGAAGGCGGCGATGACCGGGTAGTGGCACCCCTGCCCGGACAGGTGACGCAGCTAATGGCAAGCGAAGGCCAGGAAGTCGCGCACGGTGATGTACTTGTGGTGCTGGAGGCCATGAAGACTGTCTTTCGCCTCACCGCCCCGCGCGCCGGCAGGATTGAAACTATTTCCTGCCGGGTTGGTGAAGCGGTGCGCGAAGGGCAAATCCTGATCCAATTCGCCGCCACTGGTACCGACTGAATTCAGCTCGGCTTTGCACCCGTCGCGCGTAGGATCGGCACCCATTTTTCAATTTCAATACGGATGAAACGTGCAGAAGCAGCCGGGTCATTAGGCATCGGTTCAACGCCGGCATCGGCAAAACGTTTTTGTACTGAAGGATCGGCGAAAGCCTGTGCGACGGCATTTGAAAGCGTGCTGATGATTTCGGCCGGTGTGGCTGCCGGCGCATAAAGCGCCTGCCATGAAGATGCGACATAATCAGCAACGCCCGCTTCCTGAAGGGTAGGAAGCTCCGGCAGCAATCGGGAACGTCGAGCCGTTGTTACCGCAAGGCCCCGCGCCTTGCCTTCACGCACCAATGGCGCGACGAGTGTTTGGCTATCAATAACAAAGTCTACCCGCCCTGCCATGAAATCCGTCACTGCTGCCGGCGTGCCGCGATATTGCACGATCGTAAAATCCACCCCCGCGAGTTTTTTCAGCAGTTCACCAGAAAGATGCGAAGCAGCGCCAATGCCCGTGGTGGCGAAGGTTGCCTCCCCTCGTTTGGAATGCAACCAGGCGCGTAATTGCGGCACATCATGCACCGGCAGTGATGGATGGACCGCAAGCACGAAGCCTTGGTCGCCAAGTGTCGAAATTGGAATGAAATCTGCAAGAGGATCAACGCCGGCATCCGGGAAAAGCGCGGGGATAACGCTATGCGCCGCGCCATTCAGCAATAGCGTATGCCCATCCGGCGCGGCGCGTGCCACGCTGCGCGCGCCAATAGTGCTGCCCGCACCTGGTTGATTTTCCACTACCACGGGCTGCCCCAAAAGGCGCGGCATTGGTTCCGTAATGATGCGCGCTACCAAATCAATCACACCGCCCGGCGCGAAGGGCACAATCACGCGAATGGGCCGCGATGGGTAGCGGCCTTGTGCGAGTGCTGGCGTGGCAAGCGCGCTTCCGGCCAGCGCAAGAAAATCACGACGTTCCAACATGGGCTTCCTCCTCCTTAATCGGCTTGAAATTCACGCACCACCAACAGGCTGAAAATCATAGCTGCCAACCCCTTGCAGAATGGCAAAGCGGCAGCGCCCGCCATCCTTGCCTGTTACCCGATGCGCGCGCTTGGCCCGCACGGCATGCATCTGGCCTGGCGCCAATTCCACGCTTTCGCGCGGTGCGCGCATTTCAATCACCATCGGCCCATCCATGCACCAGAAAGTATCCGTCACCTCACTATGCCAATGCCAGGGCACTTCCTGCCCCGCTGCCAAGGTGAGGATCTGCATGCGAAGCCCCGGCGCTTCGGCGATCAATTCGCGCTTTTCCAAAGGATAGGACATGGCGTTTCCCTCACGCTTTCGGCGGATGCTGCGCCCACCAATGGCGCGCAATATCGGCGCGGCGACACACCCAAACCTCCGGCGTCGCCGCCACCTTATGCAGAAATCGCGCCAGCGCCGCCGCGCGCCCTGGCCGCCCGATCAGCCGGCAATGCAAACCAACCGACATCATTTTCGGTGCACCAGCGCGGCCTTCCGCGAGCAAGGTCTCGAATGCATCAGTGACATATTGCTCCCACCCATCCGGCGCAGTGAAGCCGGGCGGCACCGCATATTTCATGTCGTTATTATCGAGTGTGTACGGAATGATCAGCATCGGCTTGCCGGCTGCCGTCACGTAAAACGGCAGATCATCCGCATATGAATCGGAATCATACAAAAACCCGCCATGTTCCGCGACCAGGTGGCGGGTATTGGGGCTGATGCGCCCGGTGTACCAACCAACCGGGCGCGTTCCTGTCAGGCGTTCAATCACCTCAACACAACGGGCGATTTCCGCGCGCTCCGTCGCCTCATCCATATTGTGATAATCAATCCAACGCCAGGCATGGGAAGCGACCTCATGCCCCGCATCGGCGAAGGCGCGTGCGACCGTCGGGTTTAGCTCCAACGCGCGGCCCACACCATAAACGGTCAGCGGCAGTTTGCGCGCGGCAAAGGCGCGCAGGATGCGCCACACGCCGGCCCGCGCACCGTAATCGAACTGGCTTTCCACGGTACGATTACGCTCACCCAATATCGGTGATCCGCCAGGCACTTCATGCAAATACAATTCACTGCCGGCATCGCCGTTCAGCACGGTATTTTCGCCGCCTTCCTCGTAATTCAGCACAAAGGAAAGCGCGAGCTTCGCACCATTCGGCCATTTCGGATCGGGTGGATTGGCGCCATAGCCCAGAAAATCGCGCGGGTAATCGGTATCCGCCGCCATCATATGCGAAGTGTCGGTCATATCGCCCTCTCTCGCTCTTACGACAATTTCAGCCCGATAATGCCCGCGGTGATCAGCCCCACGGAAGCCCAGCGTAGCGCAGTATTCGCATCGCCGAATAGCGTAATGCCCACCAGAAAGGCGCCCACGGCGCCGATGCCAGTCCAAACGGCATAGGCGGTGCCAACAGGGATTTCCCGCAAAGCGAGCAGCAACAAGCCGCCACTCGCGATGATGCAAAGTATCGCGAAGGCCAACCAGCCATAACGCAAACCGCCCGCAGCCCAACCAAGCTTGAGGCCAATCGGCCAGCCGATTTTGCAAAACCCCACAAGAATAAGATAGGCCCAGGCCATGTGCTCCATCCAAGAAAAAGAGCCGCCCGATTGCCCAGGCGGCCCGATGAAAGCATAACCCTGATCGTTTCGCGGATCAGTTACGGCTCTTGTCCACCAGCGCGCCCTTCTTGATCCAGGGCATCATGGCGCGGAGCTTTTCGCCCACTTCTTCAATCGGGTGTTCAGCCAGACGGCGGCGCGTGGCCTTGAAGCTCGCCTGGTTCACCTTGTTTTCCAGCATCCAATCGCGCGCAAAGCGGCCGGACTGGATATCTTCCAGTACGCGCTTCATCTCAGCCTTGGTTTCGCTGGTGATGATGCGCGGACCCGTGACGTATTCGCCATATTCCGCAGTGTTGCTGATGGAATAATTCATGTTGGCGATGCCGCCTTCATAAATCAGGTCCACAATCAGCTTCACTTCATGCAGGCATTCGAAATAGGCCATTTCCGGCGCGTAGCCGGCTTCGACCAGGGTTTCGAAGCCAGCCTTGATCAATTCAACCAGGCCACCGCAGAGCACGGTCTGTTCGCCGAACAAATCAGTTTCGCATTCTTCCTTGAAGGTGGTTTCAATCACGCCCGAGCGCCCACCACCAATGGCAGACGCATAGGACAGCGCGATTTCCAGCGCATTGCCCGAAGGGTTCTGATGCACGGCCACCAGGCAAGGCACGCCGCCGCCCTTCTGATATTCGCTGCGCACCGTATGGCCGGGGCCCTTCGGCGCGATCATGAACACATCAATATCCGCGCGGGGATCGAGCAGGTTGAAATGCACATTCAAGCCATGCGCGAAGGCAAGCGCGGCACCCGGCTTCATGTTCGCGTGCAGGCTTTCACGATAAAGGTCGCCCTGGCCTTCATCCGGCGTCAGCACCATGACCACATCGGCCCATTTCGCCGCATCCGCGGGCGACATCACCTTGAAGCCCGCCGCTTCCGCCTTTTGCGCGGACCCGCCGGGGCGCAGACCAATCCCGACATCCTTCACGCCGGAATCGCGCATATTCATTGCATGGGCATGGCCCTGGCTGCCAAAGCCAATGACCGCAACCTTGCGGGCCTTGATCAGATTCACATCCGCATCCCGGTCATAGTAAACGCGCATCTGCCGTTTCTCCTTTGCTGCGCAGGCTTTCGCCCGAATTGATCCTTGCGGGGCCTGCCATGCGTAAGGAACAAGCGCGGCCCCAAGGGCGAACAAGGCCCGTTCATTCCTTTATTTTGCGCTTGCCGACAAGATGCTGTATGCATCTGGCGCGTGATTTATGGGCTTTCGAGGAAACCTCGTTCAGGCCGCCCGCTTCAAGGGCACAGCACCTTCATCGGCGTATTTCGCCAGCGCCGCGCGATACTTCTCCCGCCGCCATTGCAGCAGCCGCCAGGAAGCCTTGGCCGCCAGGTCTGAAACCCGCCCGCGCGGGTCAAGCCCGATGGTCTTGAAGATCATCCCCATGCCGCGTTCGATATGCCGAAAGCGATAAAACCCAATCGCGCGGCCCATATACGCCGTGGTGCAGCGCTCATGGTCATAGGGCGTGCCCTCAGGCTCATTAGCGCTGTGGAAGGCGAAGGCGAGCTCATCATCCTCCGTCTCGCCAATGCGGCCCAGCGCCACGCGCAGCCGCTTGGAGAAGGAGAGGTTCTCCCGCGCCAGATAGCGCTTCATATGATCGTAAAACAGCTTGAAATGCCGATATTCATCAGCAGCGATCAGCCGGCAGACCTGCTTCAGTGCGGGTTCGTCCGTGGAATCGCCGAGCGCAGAGTAATAGCTGCTGGTGCCGGTTTCCACCATGCAGCGCGCGATCAATTCGCCGGTGCGGCTGCCGCGAATGGACGCTTCCGCATCCAATTGAATCTGATACCCGGCGCGATAGCGTTCAAACGCCGCGGCAAAATCCCAGCCAGGATCAGCCAACATGCCCCAACAGCCCAACGCATCGCCATGCTGCGTTTCCTCAACCCCCCAATGTTCGGCCGCCGCGCTGAAATCCGGATCATCGGCGAAAACGCGCGTCAGGTAGGTGACGTAATCCGCCGCATTGCGTTCCACCATGGCGGCGGCCTTGATCAGCGGGACAATTTCGGGATCAACCTTGGAAGGATCGAACCGATCCCAAGCAATCTCATCAATATGCCAATGTTTCATGAGCCTGCCCCGAGCGCCTTGCCATGATGGGTCCGCGCGACCCTTTCCGTTTATGTTTTTGTGCCAAGATGCGGCGGTTTCAAGGCAGGCTTCCGCGCGCCGCGCAAAAAGAAACGGGCGGCCCAAGGACCGCCCGCCGAAACTTGAGCTTTGATAAGGCTTCAGGGCGCCGTCGCAGCGTCCATCATGGCCCGCGCCGACAGCATCCGCGCCATGGCGGCTTCACGCTTCTCGAGCGTTTCATTCGCCGCTACCGCCATCGCCTCCTCAGCTTCCTTCAATCGGATCTGCGCTTCGGATTTCGAAAGATTGGCGAGCGGGGTTGCTTCCTCAGCCAGGATCGTCACGCGGTCCGGCGCCACTTCGGCAAATCCACCAGCAACGAAAAGCTGTTCCGTCACCTGGCCGCCCTCACGCACGGAAATCACCCCACCGCGCAAGGCCACGATCATGGGCGCATGCCCAGCCAGCACGCCCATTTCGCCTTCCGCCGCAGGGATCACTGCCATCTCAACCGCGCGGGACAGCAGCAGCTTTTCCGGTGAGACGAGTTCGAGTTGAAAACTCGCCATGGTGATCAGGCCGCCGCCTTCAGTTCTTCGCCCTTCTTCGCGGCGTCTTCAATCGTGCCGACCATGTAGAAGGCCGCTTCCGGCAGGTGGTCGTAATCGCCGCGGCAGATCGCTGCGAAGGACCGGATGGTATCTTCCAGCTTCACGAAGACGCCCGGCGTGCCGGTGAAGACTTCCGCGACATGGAAGGGCTGGGACAGGAAGCGCTGGATCTTGCGCGCACGCGCGACGATCAGCTTGTCTTCTTCCGAAAGCTCATCCATGCCAAGGATCGCGATGATGTCCTGCAGCGACTTGTAGGTCTGCAGAATCTTCTGCACTTCGCGCGCGGTATTGTAGTGATCAACGCCCACAATGCGCGGGTCCATGGCGCGCGAGGTGGAGTCGAGCGGGTCAACCGCCGGGAAGATCCCAAGCTCGGCGATGGAACGATTGAGCACCGTGGTCGCATCCAAGTGGGCGAAGGATGTCGCCGGCGCCGGGTCGGTCAAGTCGTCCGCAGGTACGTAAATCGCCTGCACCGAGGTGATCGAGCCCTTTTTGGTGGAGGTAATACGTTCCTGCAGCGCGCCCATATCCGTGGAAAGGGTCGGCTGATAGCCCACCGCGGAGGGAATGCGGCCCAGTAGCGCGGAGACTTCAGCGCCGGCCTGGGTGAAGCGGAAGATGTTGTCAATGAAGAACAACACGTCCTGGCCCTGCTCATCACGGAAATATTCCGCCATGGAAAGGCCCGAAAGCGCCACGCGCGCGCGCGCGCCGGGCGGTTCATTCATCTGGCCATAAACCAGCGCCACCTTGGACCCATCGGTATTGCCATCACCAAGCTTGATGACGCCCGCATCAATCATTTCGTGGTAGAGGTCATTGCCTTCGCGCGTACGCTCACCCACGCCGGCAAAGACCGAAACGCCGCCATGGCCCTTGGCGATATTATTGATCAATTCCTGAATGGTCACGGTCTTGCCCACGCCCGCACCGCCGAACAGGCCGATCTTGCCGCCCTTAAGGTAAGGCGCCAGTAGGTCAATCACCTTGATGCCCGTGACCAGGATTTCCGCCGCCGTTGCCTGTTCTTCAAAGGCCGGCGCTTCGCGGTGGATCGGGAAATGCATGGTGGCGCTGACCGGGCCGCGTTCGTCAATCGGCTCACCGATCACGTTCACAATGCGGCCCAGCGTGCCAGGGCCAACCGGCACGGAAATGCCCGCACCCGTGTCCACAACTTCAGTGCCGCGCACCAGACCATCGGTGGTGTCCATAGCGATGCAGCGCACCGTGCGCTCACCCAAATGCTGCGCCACTTCAAGCACCAGCTTCTGTTCGCCGATTTGCAGCGTCAGCGCATTCATGATGGCGGGCAGCTCGGCGGGGAACTGAACGTCCACCACGGCACCGAGCACCTGCGTCACCTGACCAACATTATTCTTCATGGCAGTGATCCCTTCTTAAAGCGCTTCAGCGCCGGAGATGATTTCGATCAGCTCGCGGGTGATGTTCGCTTGACGTGTGCGATTGTAATTTAGCGTAAGCTTGTTGATCATTTCGCCCGCATTGCGCGTGGCATTGTCCATGGCTGTCATCTGGCTGCCATAGAAGCCGGCGGCATTGTCCAGCAGGGCGCGATAGATCTGAATGGCGAGGTTCTGTGGTAGCAGGCGCGCCAGAATTTCTTCCTCGGCCGGCTCAAACTCATATTGCGCACCGCTATCGGCAGCCACTTCGGGCAGCGGCGCGGGAATAAGCTGTTGGCCCACCGGCGTCTGGCTGATCACGTTCCGGAAACGGTTATAGATCAGCGTGCAGACATCGAATTGGCCGCCATCCAGCATATCGCTGATCCTGGCGCTGACTTCCGCGGCATCTTCGAAACCAATCCGCTTCTTGTTGGCGAAGCTGATCTCTTCAACGATGCGATTGGCGAATTCGCGCCGCAGATAAACGGCGCCCTTGCGGCCCACGGTGACGATCTTCACCGTCTTGCCTTCGGCTTCCAGCGCACGCACCTGGGCACGGGCGAAGCGGCCGACATTGGTGTTGAAGCCGCCACAAAGGCCGCGCTCGGCAGTTACCACCACCAGCAAATGCACCTTATCCGCGCCAGTGCCCACCAGCAGCTTCGGCGCATCAGGCGTGCCGGCAACCGATGCGCCAAGGGACGCCAGCATCCGTTCCATACGCTCAGCGTAAGGGCGAGCGGCTTCGGCCTGGCTTTGCGCACGGCGCAGCTTGGCCGCCGCCACCATTTTCATCGCCTGCGTGATCTTGCGCGTGGATCTCACGCTATTGATCCGCAGACGTAGGCTTTTCAGGCTGGGCATTGGTTACTCTCCCGCAGGCCCAACCTTAAGCGAAGCTTTTGGCGAAGCCATCAAGGAAGGCAATAAGCTTCGTTTCCGTATCCTTCTTGATCTCACGATCATTGCGGATGGCGGCCACGATATCCGGCGCGCTTGACTTCAAGTCACCCAGCAGGCGGCTTTCGAATTCACCCACCTTATTGAGCGGCAGGCGATCCAGATAACCGCGCGTGCCGGCAAAAATTGCAATCACCTGATCTTCAACGGCAACCGGCTTGAATTGCGGCTGCTTCAGCAGCTCGGTCAAACGCGCACCGCGCGCCAGCAGCGCCTGGGTGGAAGCGTCAAGATCCGAGGAGAACTGCGCGAAGGCCGCCATTTCGCGATACTGCGCCAATTCCAGCTTGATCTTGCCGGCCACCTGCTTCATCGCCTTGACCTGCGCGGCGGAACCCACGCGGGACACCGATAGACCGACATTCACCGCAGGGCGGATGCCCTTGAAGAACAATTCGGTTTCAAGGAAGATCTGACCATCCGTGATCGAAATCACATTCGTCGGAATATAGGCTGAGACGTCACCCGCCTGGGTTTCAATCACCGGCAGCGCGGTCAGGGAACCATTCCCGGCTTCATCACCCATCTTCGCCGCACGCTCCAGCAGGCGCGAATGCAGGTAGAAGACGTCACCCGGATAGGCTTCGCGGCCCGGCGGACGGCGCAGCAGCAGCGACATCTGACGATAGGCAACGGCCTGCTTCGACAGGTCATCATAGAAAATGACCGCATGCATGCCATTGTCGCGGAAATATTCGCCCATGGCGCAGCCCGTATAGGGGGCCAGGAACTGCATCGGCGCCGGGTCGGAAGCGGTGGCCGCGACGATGATGGAATATTGCAGCGCGCCCTGTTCTTCCAGCGTCTTCACGAGTTGGGCAACGGTGGAGCGCTTCTGCCCCACGGCAACATAGATGCAATAGAGCTTCTTCGATTCATCATCACCAGCATTGATGGTCTTCTGGTTGATGATGGTGTCCACGATCACCGCGGTCTTGCCGGTCTGGCGGTCACCGATGATCAGCTCACGCTGGCCACGGCCAATCGGGATCAGCGCGTCAATCGCCTTGATGCCGGTCTGCATCGGCTCATGCACCGATTTGCGCGGAATAATG
>Ga0194133_10000865_pt1 | contig 57366 bp, 43 predicted proteins | sample TA2KigOf40mmetaG_FD_155448 | JGI IMG/M metagenome (GOLD analysis project Ga0194133, IMG submission 155448) | Freshwater microbial communities from Lake Tanganyika, Tanzania - TA2015055 Kigoma Offshore 40m | ecosystem: Environmental > Aquatic > Freshwater > Lake | place: Tanzania: Lake...
ATTATCAGACCCTAAATAACATAAAATAGTTGTTTAATGACATTAACGATAACAGCGGTGACTTTAAAGCCTATCCAAACCGATTGGGTTTGCTTTTAAAGGGTTGAAGCATATTCTCTACTTTTTCAATAATTTCTCTCGCCTGTAGAACAATACCTTCACCTTCAGGAGTAAGCCTGACAGGCAGACTTTTCCTATCGAAAATAGCTACACCAAGGCGATCTTCTAAAACCCTGATTTGCTGGCTAATCGTACTTTGTTCTGCAGCTACAAGATCCGCGGCCTTACTGAAACTTCCTGTTTCTGATACCGCAATAATATATTGAAGCTGTCTTAAAGTTACCAGCATATTGTCATCAATTAGAAAGGTAGGTTATCACCACCCATGGATGAGTCAGAAGAAATATCTTGATTTATAATAAAATTATCGACATCCGAAGGGGCTTCCGAGACAACATGAGACTGCGCTGTGCCGGCTGAGGCAGGGGCTCCACCTTTTTTTACTACATTCCAGGCGCGGATGTCATTGTACCAGCGGCCGTTGTATTCGCGGCAATCTATATCAAAGCTGACGGTCACTTCTTCTCCTTTTTGTACTTGAAACTGATCTACCTTTTCACCCCAAATTCCCATTAGGGCTTTTTTAGAGTACTGGCCACTTTGCACTTCAAGAATAAACTCTTGCTTTTGCCAGGGATTGCCTGCCTTGTTTGTGCCCGTTACTTTGGGCAGAACTTCAAAAATTTTTCCGGTAATTTCCATATATACAGCAAAAATATGAGAATTACAAATGCAATAATACACGCACTTTCCACTAAGTTGTTTATTTTGACCTGATAGCATCAACAGGATTGAGCCTGGCTCCGGAAGAGGCGGGTAAAAATCCGGCAAGCAAACCCACCAGCACGGATACTCCGATACCCAAAAACACGTCGGACGGCATCAGGTACAAAACAAAGCCGCTGTCGAGCTGATGCTGTAAAATAAAATTCAGTAATTGAAGGGTACCCCAAACCATTCCCAATCCTATTAAACCACCAATGATACAAAGAATCACAGATTCTGTTAAAAACTGCGCCAAAATAAAACCACGCTTAGCACCAAGGGCCTTCTGAATACCAATTTCCTGCGTTCTTTCCTTAACAGAAACAAACATAATATTAGCCACGCCAAAACATCCAACCACCATGGAAAAGCCACCGATAATAACACCTATAACCTTTATGGTACCGAACAAGTCACTGACTGCATTGGTAATCATACTCATTCTGTTCACAGAGAAAGTTGCTTCCTGATAGGGGCCTGTTCTGCGGTACCGCCGCATAAGTTGTCCGGTTTCGAAAGACAAATCATCCAGCGAAATACCCTGTGCGGCTTTCAATAGTATTTGTGTGCCTTCTGAATTTTCTTTGTAATTCATCATTGACATACCCAGTTTCAGGGGAATCATAACCCTTTCATCGGCACTGGCGTTAATTATACTCTGGCCTTCGCGGCGAAAAGTGCCTATCACCCTGCAAACCTGATTTTTAACACGAATTTCTTTACCCAATGGATCAGCACCACTGAATAAATTTGCTGCAATACTTGCACCAAGAATGCAAACCGGTCTGCCCGCTGCACTTTCATCCTCCGTGAAATAACGGCCGGTTTCAACATCGGCTTTTTGCACTTCGTTGTATCTGTGAGAAACACAATTAACGCGTGTCTCCGTTAGGGAAACACCTCTGTATTCTATTTTTTCGGAAGAACTAAAAGTAAAAGCCACAGCTGAAGCAAGGCTTTTATCAAGATTTTCCTCCAGAAACCGCGCTTCATCCAAACTGGTTTCAGGTCTTCTTAAATACTTCCACCAGGGATAATTTCCCCCAAATTCATCCCATGGCCATTTCTGTACAAACAGTACGTCTGTTCCGAAAGACGCAAAATTGTCATTGATGTTTTTTTCCATCGAGTGAACAAGGGCATACACAACAATGATGCAGTAAATACCTATGGTAATACCAAGCACAGAAAGTACCGAGCGTAGTTTGTTCTTCCTCAGGGCATCCATGGCCATACTTAGACTCTCCCACAGAAATGCGCCTGGTTTCATATTACAAATTTACGGCTTTTTGGCAGGCCGAAGTGTATTGAATTCTCTGCGATAAACCAGCCCGCCACCCAGGGTATTTCCGCTAACACCATTTGTGATGGTGCTGTTGTTTTGCTGAAGCAGCAAATTATTGCTACGGCTAAATGCCTTTACCCTCCAGTTTTCATTGCGCGTCATATACTCCAGGTTGAAATTCAGAGGCAATGCCACACTGCTCACAAGCATAGCTACCGTTGGATCATAATTCACATCGAGGCGGAGCCGATCAGTTAGAAACCATTCACTATTGATAAACACTTTGGTATTGGTTCCTGTTGCACTGCGCACATCGTCAATATTGACCTGAATTCGTGTTGGTATACCGAGGCGCGAAAAAATATCATTTACCACGGTGCTTGCCACTCCGGATAGGCTGCTACCCGCCACACCACTGCCGCTAACCCCACCGGTTCCACTGCCTGTAGCAAAAGAAGGCGGAATAAAATTACCAAAAAGCAGCAATGCAACTGCCTGACGCATGGTTTCATCTTTATCGGATCGAATTCTCTGAATAACCGAATAAACATCGCTTGAAGCGCCACCTGCAGCCTGTAAATCCGGAGCTTGTAAATCAAATGTTATTTCCGGTGCAAACAAATTTCCTTTCATCTGCAGCTGGCTGACAATACGTGTAGCCGGATAATCTTTGCTCGTGGAGGACACAGCGGCCATTAGTGCCGAAGGAGAAATTTTCTTCTCAAAACTACCGTTCATACTGATGTTAACATTGTAGGGATCACCATCCCATGAAATTACGCCACCTTTATCAAGAGCAATTTTTCGGGTAAGCACGTTGATACCGGGAAGAGAAAAAACATAATCTCCCTCCGAAACTATATAGTTTCCGTAGAGAAAAAAGTGTTCGTTTTCGTCATACAACATACGCAGTGTGCCGGCGCCTCTTCCGCGTATCACATCGCCTAGTTTTTTATCAATTACAAACTGTGCCTCCGCTTCAGGAGTAGCATCGAGATATAGGTTAATCCTGTAAATATCACTGCTGCTTTTTCCTGCATAATTTGCGGTGGTTGATTTCTTGCCTTTTGCCCTAAACTTTACATGACCGCCACCAAATGACGTTTCTTCTACCTCAGAATACATGAGATTAACCTGAGTATTCCTGCGTGTTTTCAGGTTTATATCCATAGATATCTGATTAAAGGGACCGTAAATATGACAATTGCCGTCAGCATACCCTACACCATAGTATAGACTGTTATCTTTTTCGGTCGTATTTAGCACTTTCAGATTTCGGGCGCTGTCGATGCGAAGATCCATGGTCCAGTCACTGAAATAATTGTGTTTTATGGCTATTTTGGCCCATGCATTGTTTTTACCGGTCTCATCCACAATTTTTGCAGGTTTGAAAGTGTAAAAACCTTTCTCATCAGCCATAATGGAGGCATTAAGTTTATACCATGTATTAAGATAATCTATTTTAAAATTTGCCCCGGTAATATTTGCATTTCCTGTGAGTTTAGGCTTATCTGAATTGCCTCCCAGGTGAAAATTGCCTGCAATATTCCCACCCTGCAACGTTACTATGTCCTCAAGAAAAGGCTGCATGGATTTAACAGAAACGGAGGACGGTATACTAATCTTAACATCAAACTGCTCCCCAATTATCCTTTTTTCATAAGCAATACTCCCCCTGGCCGAAACACCATCCAGCGGACCATTTACAAATCCTGCCATAAGGCTCAATCTGCCGGGCTCTCCGTTTTCATTGAGTCCCACATCCAGGTCTCCGTAATTAACACCCATATATTCAAGGTCTCTGGCAGAAAAGTCGCCCCATACAAGGGGTTTTTTCAATACTGAAGTCACATAAACATCAGCATTAATTCGACCTTTCAGGTTATCCAATCCATGCCCCGGAAACAGGGGATTCAAGTTTTGCAGGGCAAAATTCCCTGCATCTATGTGCAATGTATCTCCCTTCTGCTCCGAGATCAAACCATTAACTTCAAAAAAAGCATCCTTGCTTTCAAAATAAATATTGTTAATTTTGATTTTACCGTTGGGTAAAAACGTAACTCCTGCATTTCCAGCTACCTGCCATTCATTATGCATTAGTTCCAGTCGGCTGTTTGCGAGGTGCATAGCAACCGAATCCCTAAATACTTCGCTGTGTGTAATAAAATCGATTTCCTCATCCCAGCGCGCATCTCTCATTTTAAGCTCCATGTTTATATCTGACTGGCAGGCAGTACCCATTATCTCAATGTTATGAAACCATTCTGAATCGTTGTGACTCATGTATGCTGCTGAAACATTAAATTCAAGATGACTGCTGTCTTGCTTTCTGGCATTGCAACTCAGCTGCTTGGCTGAAAAGGGGCCCCAGCATAAATCCATGGGTTCCACTGTCAGTTGCATAGTCTCGGACTTCCCATCAAACATGCCATATGCAACCAATGAGGTTGTATTGAAAGACGGATGTATAATACCGGCCAGCAGACCTGTCTGTGGGATATTCACTGAATATGCAAAAGAATCTGTATAATACGCTTTGGTATGGGCTATGCGCCTCGACATAATGGTTGCCGCCTCATTATGAAGCACAGACAGGATGTTTGACGGATCAAATCTGCCTTTGACAAATCCGGCTAAAGCTTCGCCGGAGGCATATATTTCAGTGAATTCGCCTTGATTTTTCTTTCCAAACTGCTGACGGTTAAAGGCATAAACCTGCCCTCCCCTATGCACAGAAAGATTGTTCAGGTTTATTTGTCCCTGCAACTCTCGCGGTTCCATTCCTGTTGCATCCACCACCGCAGTTGTATAAACAAGGGTCTGTGCCGTATCAATTCCCAGTGCCGAAAAATCTGTTCCACGCATATTTACTGTAAAATTCCAGCGTGCATCTTTATCCGAAAAATCAACTATACCGCCAAAATCAAGGTTCAGCAATGGGTCTTCCATAAAAGCTTCGCCTTCAAACTTATCGGCTGAAAGATAACCATTAACCCTGCCTCCTGTAAAAGTTCGTCCCAAAATCTGATAGGAAGGCACATCACCATTCATAGACATATGAAAACTCTCCGGTGTAAGTCCTTCGCCTTCCAAATTTAATTGGAAGGTAAAATCACCCAGCTGATCCGGTGTTGAGAGCAGGGTACCAAGGTTTAATCCGGCGGACGTAAATTGACCATTAAACTGAGCCTTGGCAAGTCCGTCTTCAAAAAACATATTGCCGTTTGCCCCTACGTCTCCTATTTCCGATTGCAGATTTCCAATAACCTTAAAATCTAGCAATTGACCAATAAAACTGCCGCTAAAATTCATCTTACCTGCCTTGGATACAGGATCAGGTAAATCTATTCCGGATATCAGCCTCTCAAGATCCGTGGCATGTGTCTGCAGACTTTTAACATCAAACTCGCAATACATGGATTGCCAGTCAGGAAGACCTTCAAAAAATAGGTTACCGGCAAGCATTGTCTGCGCCGCACTGGTGATTTCAGCATTGCTCAGCGTAAGCCTGTCAAATGTGCCGGAAATATCTGTACTTACATGTAATGATTCTTTATGTCCTTTCAGGGTTTCATCAAATATGGAAAGCTCATCCAGACATATAGTACTGTTTTTTACATGGGCCTTCCATTGTGTGTTTGAAATAAACTCATCGAGATACTTATATCCCGGATAATCAAAATGCAAATCTCCTGAAATAACGGAACAGGGCATTTTAAGGGACAATTTATCGAAATCCATTCCATTGTAATGAATATTGCACAATGCATTGAATGCATCAATTTGCAAACCACTGCGCTCCCGGGTTTTTAGGTTTACGGCTGTAAAGTGCAGTGAATCGTCAATAAGCCAAAAATCCCGGCAATCGCCTGAAATGTCATTAAACTCAAGGTGATATTCATCAATAATACCGGGCACAGAGGGTTTATGACGTTCATCAAAATAATGAAATCGGGTATCTTTCAGATGGGCATTTCCAAAATATACAGCCCATGGCTTTGAGGGTGTTTTTTTCTTTTTTGGGGGTCCATTGATGTAATCGACCAGAAAATCGATATTTTGGCCCTTAATGCCCTTGTGGTGTCCAACCCGTATGAAACCACCGGTTAATTCTCCATCTCTGAAATCAATTTTTTTGCTTAAGCGGTCGAATCTCCTAAGATTCAAATCCAACACAGGAATAAAGATCATGCTGTCCCCCTGCTGATCGCTGATAAAAATGCCTTCGGCATGAAGGTTTTGCACAAGGTCAAATTCGATGGATTTAACCGAAACTGTGCATCCGAGTTCTTTTTCAAGGTAGTGCGCGGCACGGTTGGCCAGATATGTCTGCACTGCTCTGCTGCGAAGCAAAATCCCCATGAGACCTGCACATAAAAGCAGAAACAGTAAAAACCTGAGTATAAACTTGCGTAATTTTGACCGCTGCTTTTTCAACCGTTTCGAAAATAAGGTACAGAAAGGCGCTCACTATCCACCAACCATGCGTTATTCCACTATATTGGGCATAGAAAGCAGTTGCGACGACACCGCTGTAGCTATATGGCAAAATGGCAAAATCCTTGCCAATATTACGGCCGGGCAAGAAATTCACCGCGAATACGGCGGGGTTGTCCCGGAATTGGCATCCAGAGCGCATCAAAGTCATATTATTCCTACGCTGGAAATGGCCCTTCAAACCGCAAAAATTGCGATAAATGAGGTGGATGCAATTGCCGTGACACAAGGCCCAGGTCTCATGGGCAGCTTACTGGTTGGGCTCAATACGGCCAAAGGTCTTTCCATCGCGTTAAATAAACCCATGATTGGCGTCAATCACCTGCAGGCTCACATTGCCGCCCTATACATCGAAAACCCCACACCAGTTTTTCCCTTGCTTGTTTTATTGGTTAGCGGAGGGCATACCCAGCTCATTCTTGTCTCAAACTACGAAGAAACAAAGTTACTGGGCACAACGCTGGACGATGCGGCAGGTGAAGCCTTTGATAAGGCTGCCAAACTTCTGGGGTTGCCCTATCCGGGCGGGCCTTTTATTGAGAAATGGGCCGAATCCGGGAATCCCGATGCCTTCGCGTTCCCAAAGGCTTCGGTGCCCGGACTGAATATGAGTTTTTCCGGGATAAAAACAGCATTGCTGTATTTCTTACAAAGAGAAACAAATAAAAATCAAAACTTCATAACAGACAATTTATCCGATATATGCGCATCCTACCAACAAAGCATCATTCGTTACCTTATTGAAAAGACGCAAAAGGCTATTAATGAATACGGCCCCGCTACCCTTGCAATTGCAGGCGGTGTTTCAGCAAACAAGTTACTCCGACATCAATTGCAGGAACTTGCGGAAAATAGAAAGTTGCAATGCATTATCCCATCTTTTGAATACTGCACCGACAATGCAGCCATGATTTGCATGGCGGGACATTTCCTTTTGGAAAGCGGCAAAAACATGCGTCTGGATATACTGCCCTTCTCGAAATCTAATCCAATCCACTAAACTTATACCTATATTCGCCGTATATTATGCGGAGAATAAACTACATTCATCAGCTGGAAGGCTGGCCTGATTTGCGCTATGATCATAGCAAAATTATAGCATTACTGGGCAAAGTTAATTTCCTTCAGGGACAGTTGCATGGAAGAATGGAAGGTTATTCTCCCGAATTAAGAAAGCAGGCCATCATCAATGCTTTGAGCATTGAAACGCTGTCTAGCTGCGCTATAGAAGACACGTTGTTTGACTATACTGAGATTGAATCGGCGATAGCCCGAAGTTTAAAAATACGATTACCTGATATGGTTGCTTCCGGCGGCATGGCAAAAGGCGCAGCGGAGGCCACGGTTGCGGGAGCGGGCTACCACGACAAAAAACTCACGGCAGACATTCTATGCAACTGGCATGCAGGGCTTTTTCCCGGGCTGGGATCTACAGGGAGCAACTGGCGGAATAACGGTCTTGAAATCAAGGATAAGAGTGGCATAAATACGCGTTTTGCAGCACCATCACCTACATTATTGCCGGCTGATATGAAAAGATGGCTCTCTTGGATGAATCAGGATCAGCATGAAAACAAATTGGTTAAATCGGCTATTGCACAATTTTGGCTACTTACACTCCATCCTTTTGAGGACGGGAATGGCCCCATTTCCAGAATAATTTCACTCATGTTGCTGGCTGCCTCTGAAAATGGCATGCCTCGCTACTACGCGCCATCAGTTCAAATTTTAAAGGATAGAGAAGCTTATTTTCAAATATTAGAGGATTGCCAAAAAGGCAGCCTGGATATTACAGCATGGATTCACTGGTACGTCGGAATTATTGAAAAATCCATCCTGGAGATTAAAACCACCCAGACCAATGTGATGTTGAAGCAAAAGCTGGAGGATAAAATGTCGGCAATTGGTCTATCACTCCGACAGAAGAAGATTTTAAGAAAGATGGCAACACGTGAAAAACAGCATTTCACTAGCAGCGACTGGGCGGAAACCGGCGGTTATTCGCCAGACACTGCATTGCGTGAAATCAGGACTTTATTAAACTTGCGAATTCTTCAGAAAATGCCAAGCGGAGGCCGGAGCACCCGATATCGTATTGCCACTTTGTAGAAATTTAAAGCCTGAAATCTGCTTCAAAAATTACAATATAGGAAAAATAACTGAATTTTCCAAATATTTCACCCCACTCACATTGTATAATCTTGTTTAAAATCGTTATTTTTGCGGTTCTTAAGAAATTATGGCTGTAATACAAAAGCTCAGAAACTCAGGTTTGGTTGTGGTGGTAATTATCGCTGCGCTGATTTTATTTGTAATCGGTGACGCTCTAAGCAGCAATAACCGTTTGGGGCTTGGAGACGGGCTTCAGGGTGTTGTGGCAAAGATCAATAACAACACCATTAACACTAAAGATTTGGAAGCCAAGGCCCAAGAAAAATTCAACTCATTTTTGGAGAGGGCACAAGAAGGTGAACTTGACGAAATTGAAGAGTTTAAAATGGCTATTGAACAGGCCTGGTCCCAAGCCTGGAGTGAAATACTGGGTAATCAAACCCTGGACAGGGAAATGAAACTGTCAGGTGTTACAGTCACGGATGAGGACATTAGAGACATGGAGATAGGTCCTAATCCTCTGGAAGACCTTATGAAGGACCCAAGTTTTCAGACAGACGGACAATATGACCGCAAGAAAGTGGAAAGCATTCTTAAAAGGGCAAAAAAAGACAAGACTCAGAAAAAAGGTTTGGATAAGTTTGAAAATGAAATAAGGGATAGGCAGATTAAGAAACGCTATTTCAATTACCTGGCAAAGTGCAATCACAAGCCAAAATCGGTAATGAAATACGAATACCTCACCGCCAATGCCAGCGTTTCAGGTAAAATTGCCAGTATCAGTTACACTACTATTTCAGATAATACCATAAAGGTTACAGATTCCGATTTGGAAAAATACCTAAATAACCATCGCGAACAATACAAAAACAAAGAAGAATTAAGGGATATCCAATATCTTGTCTGGAAAATCATTCCCAGTTCTGAAGATTCAGCTTATGCGCTGAAACAGGCTTTGGGAGCTGTTACTACACTCAAACAGGAAACCAAACCAGACTCTACGTTGGTTGAGAATTCCATTTTCTTCTCACGTGGCAGCCTTCCAAAGAAAACCCCAAAAGAAGTATCAGAATTGCTTTGGACCATGCCCGTAAATGCAGTTGCCGGACCTTTCTACAAAGATGGAGCGTACTCAGTTTACCGCAAACTTTCAGAAAAGAAAGACAGTATTCCATCCATAAATGTAGCACATATTCTTATTCAGGTTGGCGAAGCGCCCAATAAACAAAAAATTTCCGATAGTGCAGCCGCACTTGCTAAGGCGAATGAACTTGCCGCTCAAATCAAGGGTGGTGCCGATATGGGAAAACTGGCGCTTGATTGGAGTGCTGATAAAGGTTCTGCCACAAATGGAGGCAGCTATGGATGGGTGGATAAAAAGACCTATGATAATTATGTAGCTCCGTACCGTGATTTTGCACTTAGGGCAGTGAAAGGTCAGGTAGAGGTTGTTAAATCTCAATTTGGCTACCATGTTATGAAAGCGCTGGAAAGTCCGGATTTTTCCCAAATTAAATTTGAAGAACAAAAGTTTGAAGTTGCTGCTGGACCCAAAACAATCAAAGAGGTGGATCAGCTGAGTCGTAAATTCAGGAATTTGGTTGTGAACGGCGATGCAAAGAGCTTTCAAAATGCAGTTGATAAAATGGGATTGAATGTTTTGGTTCAAAAAGATATCAGAACCGATATTAAAAACCTTCCCGGTATTGAAGATTACACAGAAATCAGAGAAATCTTAAACTGGTTGTTCGATGCCAATCGCAAAAGAAATGATGTTTCTGACCGCATGCCCTTCAATAACCTGCATGTTGTAATGATGGTTAACTCAGTGAAACATATGGGCTATGCAGAACTGGAAGATGTTCGTGAAAAAATAGAACCACTGGTGCGCATAGAGTTGAAGGCAGAAAAAATCCGAGAGAAATTTGAAAAGGCTATGGCTTCTTCCAAAACCATTGACGAGCTGGCTCAAAAAACAGGTGCTTCTTTGATACCCGTTGATGGAATCAGGATGAACCAGACATTCCTGCCTCAAATGAATAACGAGCCCAAGATTGTTGGTGCATTATTCGGCACAGCGCTCAAAAAAATGAGCAAACCTATCGAAGGCTACAACGGAGTGGCGGTTGCTTTCATTGAAAGGAGGGATAAATTAGAGGTTCCTAATTCTGTTTTGACCAATAATAACATGCAAATTTCCGGAGATATGCTGTTGTACTACTTCACGGAAGGAAATTATGCAATAAAGGCCTCGAAAATTATGGATTACCGCTACAAGTATCTTCAGAGTCCCAGCACTGACGAAGATATTTATACGCAGCTGACCAAAACGGGCAACATTATATTTGAACTCAAATAATTGTTAAAAGAAAGCCCCGCTAAACGGGGCTTTTTTATGATACAGATTCAACCAAAACTATTGTTTGATTTGTATATTGCGAACGTCATTAAATAAGATACCATGTCTGAAATCACACACGAAATTTCCCTCGACAATTTTCACCATCAAATTAACTGGGCATTACAGAATTATTGCGCACACGCATTAAAGGCCGAACAGTTTAACCAAGTTGTAATAGGCGGATTGGGCGGCTCCGGAATTGGAGGCCGCATTGCTCGCCTGGCTATGATAGATAATTTCCCCATTCCGGTGGAAGTTTTCTCAGCATACAATCTACCCGCATATGCCAACAATAAAACGCTTGTAATATTGTGCTCTTACAGTGGCAACACTGAAGAAACACTGGCCATGTATTCGGAAGCCAGGAGCAAAGGCTGCAAAATGATTTGCCTGGCCAGCGGCGGAAAAATCATGCAACAGGCTCAGCAGGATCAGGTTCCCTGTTATTTGATTGAAACCGGCTACCAGCCGCGCATGGCATTGGGCTATAGCCTCACCACTTTGCTACTTATATTATCGGAACTCGCCGGCAGGCCTGTTTCAGACGAACTTAAAAGCACTGCCGATATGCTGTTAGACAACAGCGGTTTAAAACAGGAAGCACAAAAGATTATAGACCTTTTCAGCCAAACCATCAATCATAAATTCGTGGTGGTTTGTGATCCTGATTTCGAAGCTGTGGCTGTGCGGTTTTGTCAGCAAATTCAGGAAAATGCAAAAGGAGAATCATTTGTCACTGTTTTACCTGAAGCCAACCATAATGTTATTGAAAGTTATCAGGAACATCATGATACCAATTTTATTTTGCTGAACAGCGGAAACAATGCACGTACTAACCTAAGATTTCAATTTCTCACCTCTGTTTTGAAAGAAAAAAATAACCTTTTATATGCATTTTCAGAATCTGGTTCCGGAATAAAACGTCTTTTTGAAATCATACATATTCTCGACTGGGTCAGCATTTATGCATCCAACCTGCGTAAAGCAAATAACATGCGTGTTGATATTATTATGCGTCTGAAAGGCTTTTTGGATTCTGTTAAATAACAATTGAAGGTGGCAGCCAACACCCTTAAAGTTACTTTTCTAGGCACAGGAACCTCTCAGGGCGTTCCCCCAATTGGTTGCACGTCAGAGGTTTGCCTGAGCACTAATCCAAAAGACAAGCGGCTTCGTTGCAGTGTGCATATTGAGGTTTGCGGAAAAAGTATTGTGATTGATGCCGGTCCTGACTTCCGGCATCAAATGATTCGGGCGGGAATAAACAGAATTGACGCCTTGCTTTTCACCCATGAACACCGCGACCACACGGCAGGACTGGATGACATTCGTCCTTACAATTATTTGCAAGAAGACCATCTGGATGTGTATTGTACCCGCCATATTCTGAATACATTTCACAAACAGTACAGTTATGTTTTCGATGAAAAAACCTACCCGGGGATCCCGCTTCTCCGTTTTCATTTAATAGAAAATAAACCATTTGAAATACATGGTATTCCCATCACACCAATTGAGGTCATGCATTTTAAACTGCCTGTACTGGGATTCCGAATCGGAGATTTTACCTATATTACCGATGCCAATTATATAGACGACCATGAATGGCAAAAAGCTGCGGGAAGCAAACACCTGGTTTTAAATGCCCTGCGCCGTGAAACACATATTTCACATTTTACATTGGACGAAGCATTGGTTCAGGCAAATAAAATTGGAGCTGAACATACCTGGTTTACACACATGAGCCATCAGATTGGCTTGCATGATGAGGTAAATGCAGAATTACCCATAAATATGCAGCTTGCTTATGATGGGCAGGTATTGGAGATGCCGTTTAATGCATAAATACAAAACGCCCCATTTCTGTTTCAGAGCCGTCTTTATTTACCGCAAACACGAAATAAACGCCGCTGCTGGGTCTTGATCCGTTAAGCCTCAACCCATTCCAGGTGGCAGTGCCTCCATTGGCTTTGGTTTGATAAACCAGGTTGCCGGTTGCGTCTGTAATTCTGATTTCTGAATCCTCAGCCAGGCCTTCAATAGTCACAAGACCATTGTAGCCGGGCTTTACGGGATTTGGATATATCTTTAACTTACCAAATTTATCACCGGCAGCACTGGCATCGCTGCGAAATGAGACAATGCCTTTTTCGGTGCCGAAAAACACTTCTCCAGATTGATCCTGCTGCCCTATGCAAATTACCCTATTATCCGGCAGAGGCGTATTTTCCGATCTAAACTGCGTGATCACCTGCTGCCCATTGGCATCTACGAGAAACACCCCATTATTGGTGGCAAACCATTTTCGGTTCCCGCCGTCTACACAGATGTCGTTAATACTTTCTTCACCGAGCAAATAGCCATCTACGCCATTTTGTCGAATGATAAGTCTATCGGCATTGGCTCCATCAAACACAGAAATGGGATTGGTAAATACATTGAGACCCTGCGTGGTTCCTATCCAAACATAACCATTGGAATCACATGCCAGTGCAGTAACTTCATTGGTAATCAAACCATCACGGTTATTCAGTGTTCGGCTGCGGTCATCCATCGTATTGCCGGGCGTTTTATTATCATCATACACCAAAATCCCGCCGGCAATCAATTGTATCCATTTATAACCATTTTGATCAACAATTAGATTGCCCACATCGGTGGTTTGAATGGGAATTGCTGTCCACTGCCCGGACTTATTCATCATGTGCAATCCGGCACCCGGAGAACCGTAGTTAGTTACCCATAAATTGCCCTTTTCGTCGGAACTAATACCGGATGCCCGTACCATATTTACTACGGGTGTGGGTTGCAGGGTACTATTTCCTGCATCCCATCTATTTATGGCGTCTTTGCCCTTGAATTCAAGCAGCCCGTTTACGTGGGTTGCTACATAGTTTCTTCCTGTTACAGGGTTATGGTATACAAATGTGTAATCATATAGGCCTGTGTTGAAAGTACTAGCAGGATTACTGCTCCAGCTGTTGTTGTCAAAAATATAGAAACCGGTAGGATTGTAGGCATTGCCAAAGGTATTACTTACGCCACCTGCAGTTGTAAACAAGGTATTGCCCGATTTTGTCATTCCGAATACGGAAGTACCGGAGGGACCTGAAGGCTCAAATGCTATTTCGTTTACATCGGTTTGTTTTATAACACCCGGACCAATGCCGGTGCAGAACCAAAAATATCCCTCGGCATCGGCAGTGCCATCACTGAGCAAGTTTACATTCTTTTTTGAAAATCCTGATGCGCTTATTGTGTAAATACCACCACCCCTAAAAACATGCAGTTTGTCGGCATACTGCTGTATCCGGCCTGTGGGCTTCTTTTCGGAAACTACCACACGGGCTTTGCCTTGGAATATGCGATAAACAACACTATCGGCTGCAAAATACATGCTGTCATTATAAGCATACAGATGGGTACAAAAACTTCCTGCAAAAACCTGTTTCCAATTATTGTAATCATTCAGATTAACACTGGCCGAATATTTAGCACGAATAATACCGGTTGCGGTACCTGCATAAATGGAATCACCGGAAACTGCGGTACTTAAAACACTTAAACTCTGCCCACCGGGTCCGATGGCTGTATAACTATCACTAATCTCCTCCTTTAATAAATCAAGCACCAGTATTCCAAAAGTTGTGCTTATAATGGCTTTATCACCGGCCACATTGATATGGATGACGCGTTTATCTCCCTGAATAAGTTTGCTGTAAAAACCATTAATCTTTGTTAATGTTTGATCGTTTTTGAGCAATTCAATCATCCCGTTGTTATAACCGATTATAAGAATTTTGAGGGAAGGCGCATAACGCATAAAAGAAACACCAGAAGCCTGAAAACCATCCAATCTGGTTAGGGTTTTCATTTCACCATCTCTTATATCGGTTCGGAATATTCCACCGGCTGAGGCCGCATAGACATAAGGGCCTGAGGATTCGCAAATGCGTGAAACTTTATAACTTGCATGAATACGCCATTTGCCTATAGGCGGCATGGTATCCTGAGCCTTTGATGTCGAAAAGCCGAATAAAAACAATAATCCGCAAAGGACTGTGTTTTTAATTAAGGGTATACCTGATTTCAAATCCAAAATCGGTTAGGGCTGTGTAAAACTGATTGGCTATTCGCGGCGACATGATGGTTTTATTGTAGCGGAATGCCATGTTTATTTTATTATTTATCTGGTAGGTTGCTGCCGGGCCAATCCTCACCTGTTTGGTACCGCCGGTGGCCCTGTTATCGTTTTGGTCTATTTTTCGGGTAATGGTAATATTGTCGGCCACATTCACAGTCATATCAAAACGGAAATCATTGGGCAGATAGAGTTTTCGGCCGTTTCGCCTAAAAGGAAGCGTAAGACCTGTAACGCGGTATCCGGCTTGAAACTGAACTTCATTGTTACGCATTTCTGTAACATTAAACTGGGCTGCAAAGAGTTTAAGAATGCGAGATCGCTTGTAATCAAAAGACACTGTCCAGTTATTACGTGTAGCTATGTTTATTCCCAGCAATGGGTAAAATCCTTCTGAAATGGTAACATCAGCAATCTGTTTCTGCGGAACAAAATCTTCACCATATTGAACTGACTGTCCTTTATCATATTTTAGGTTCTGCGTGAAACTACCAATTGAATATCGGCCATTATAGCCATGTCTAAAATTGATATTGGTAAATATCTTGCCAATTGCCTTTATGCGGGTAAGTCCATTGTAATTAATATTCCAGCCGGGAAGCGGAATTTTTGGAAAACCTGAAACATCAGAGCGTCCGGGATCCAGGCTGGAATATGCGGTATAAAAAGCACCAATTAGAACATCCTGTTGCTGTTTACTATAGCCAAGCGGGAATTTTGTAATGGTATCTTCACCCGGTATTGTAACGCGCTGGTCTCCGAACATAAGCTGTTGGGCTACACTGTAGCGGTTTGACTGAAACTGCGTAAATACAGCATTTACATGGTTGTCTCCCAGCACATTGTCTTTCACAAAATGTGTTCGGATAAAATTACCCGTAATATTATAATTTCCCATCTGGGTCATCCCCTGATCTACCCAAGATGTACCGTCCCAGCGAAAGACACTCTGTGTACCTTGCATGTTGTTTCGGCTCATATCCAGCTGAATTCTCAGACTCTTGATGGGTTCCAAGGTTATATTGCTCGTAAACGCCTCTGTTGTTGCATTTCGGTAAAAATTACTTTGGCGAATATCGTCATTAAGCGCTCCTGTGCGGGCAAGGCGGTATCGTATATCCGCCTCCTGCATGCCAAATACAAAAGGTAAACCAGGCTGAACATGCTTGAAGTTTTGGCCAAAATAATCAGGTTTGTAACGGAAACCCGGCATATCTGTGGTTTGTTTTACGCTATAACTAAATCCTGCATTCTTAAACATGCTAACGAAATTGCCTACAGCAATTTTAACCGGACTTGCTTTCTTCTTACCGTCTTTACTTTTATCCAGAGCGCTCTCATATTTTTCTTCTTCTTCTGAACCCTTTGCTTTAGCCAGTTTCTTTTTAGATGGTTTCTCCAGATCCCTCAGCCAAGGTATCTTTTGATAGAGGCTTTGAAAATTCAACTGCCCCTGAATATTGATATCCTGCGCATTGCTAATGCGGTTTCCCAACGAAGCAAATGCAGGTGGAGCCTGACTCCACTCGTAGCTTCCGGTATAGTTAATACTTGTGTTTATCCAGTCAAGTCGGCGGAACTTGGCAAAAGGTAGCGTATAATTTCCATTAACCGACTGTGTAAATCGGGTCATTCTGCCGAGTGTATTGAATTCCTTACGTACAAGCTCTCTTCTTCCCTCAGTATCCAGACTGCCGTATGGTTCCTCAATACGAGCATTGGCCGTAGCATTATAGTTTATGGTCAGCGAACTGAACAACGGCAGGCTTGCGTTGTAAACACGGTTTAGTGTAAAGTTCTTATCGTATAACCGTGGATTTATCTGGCGGAAATTATTGTTGTTTCTGGCCTGCATCTCGCTGTAGAATCGATTTACCTGCCATTGTGTAGAAAAGTTTGAAGGCAGCAGATTAAAGTTGATTTCTTTAATGGGATTGAGCCAGCGGGGTTTTAATTTATTAAATGGTCTGATAAATTTAGTTGGGATGGAATACTGATAACCCAACGCTCCCTGGGTAGTTTCTGCAAAAAACTCTTCTATCTGCTGGTTTCTTCTGTAATTGCGCTGGAAACTATAGGTCGCATTAAAATTAGATAAGCTCCACGGCATGGCCTTTTTACCGGGTCTTGCCGCGATTCTTATATTATTAAAATTCAAACTGTATAAAGATGAATAATCTTCAGCAGCTTTTCTTACCGCCTCTCGCTGAGCCCTATCCACCAGTCCATTCAGAAAAGTTGTCATTTCAATATCCGGGTTCAGCGGATTGAATTTAGGACGGATATAATTTTCGGAATACCCAATATACATAGGAAAACTGATACCTGCCTTTTTCGGGAAAAACTTACCCAGTTCCAGGTTACTGGCGATATCATAATTCATATTGGTGCTGAGGCTGCGGTCGTTCAGTTTTTTGTCTACGTCACCAAATCCGATAGTGCGAATGCTGCCTGCAAGGTTTACCGTTCCAAAATCAGCCAGGGTTGTTTGCACATTTCCCAAGGCAGCCCATCCACCGCGGTTAGCGATATTTTTAACACGAAGTTCATTCACCCATACTTCAAAACACTGAGGTGCATCGGTATTGTTCTTTATACCAATCATCATCACCCTTACATTTCCTACATCCGGTAAACCCAAAACCGTTATTTTACCATTCTGGGATGGCCTTATAAAGGGCGCTGACATTGGCCAGCCGGCATTCTGCCGTTCGAGTTTCAACTGGTAAAGACGTTCGAGTTCCAGATCTATAAAGTTTTCATCTGGCCATATTAATTTATCCGCACCGGGGGTGCCTTTGTTTATGTTTCCACGGGTAATCTTCAGGGGAATTTCATATTCGTAAAAGTTATTGGTGAGGTCAGTACCAAATCGGATGAAGCAGGAAACATCACCATCTTTCAGCTGGGGTGCGGCAGGTGCTTCAGCATGCACAAACAACTGCAGGTTTTTATAGTTTCGAATATCAAACTGGCTGGTTTTAAATGCGCCTCTGGCATCGCCCGGCAACATGTTGCAGGTAGAAAGAGAAAGGGATTGTTCATTTTCCAAAACAGTTCCGAGTGAGGCCATGTTTTGAACCCTAAGCACGCCGGGTGGTGTTACATAGGAAATGGGAGCACGCTGACCATTTTCTTCAAGGTTAACGGTAGAAACTACAAACTTGGTATTGTCATTTGGATCTTGCGGAACAATAACACCCGGTGTTTTCAGTGAATTGGTATATCTCCGCCAGTCTGCCCTTACCAAGTTGATATAACCCATTCTGAGAACTGCGCTGTCGGCAAAACCTGTCATTACCATACGCATAAAACGGATACTCTTGAAATCACTGATATTACCAGCAGATTTCTGAAACTGACGGATGGGAATTTTAAACTGGTACCATTTTATTTCTTCTTCCTTGCCATTGCGGAGTTTCACCCGTTTTCTGGCAATATCAGCTACATAATTTTTACCAATTTGTAAATCAGCTGCACTAATTTTAATCTGATACTGATAATAATCTTCGCTTTGGTTTAAAGTAAAGTCACGGTTAATGTCTTCATCATTGGGTGTAGTTGATGAGGATTTAGGCATACCTGAATACTTACCTGTAAAACGATCGGGATTGGAATTGCCCTGCATGCCCTGAAAACGGCTATAGCGACCTATTATATCTGCGTCAGCAGTGGTATAATTTTCCTCCAGATAATGCACAAAATTGTCATTGGAAGGATCATTCAGCGCTTGGTTATAAATGGCGGAATTAACCCCAAAGTTTGTTTCCAGTAATTTCAGGTAGGAATTATCGAAATGTTCCCGCTCCTGCTCGTCATTCATCCCATCAATGCCAGCATCCTGCTCCCTTAATGTGGCCGGATCATTGTTAAATGCAAAATTAATCTGCGGTATAGATGGAACGATGGCAAAATCCGTAGTATCCGTGTTGGTATAATCAGCGGTAGAGGGGCGTCCATTTTCAAATGATTTACGTCTGTCGGGTAAAATATCTTCACTTATACTACCCAGATGGAGGTAAAGATCTCCTTTGAGACCAGGATTTTTGATTAGTGGATCCATCATCCATACTTCGATGTAATCAATGTTGGCGGCCTCAAAATCATTCTGGTCAATACGGCGCATGATACCTGCCCAGCTACGCTCAGGTTGCAACAGGCGTCCGTTGGCATTAATTTGAGTCGGATCTGAGTTAAAATTATATAATCCTCGCAGCGTTGGGCGATATACTAAGTCTAAGGTAGTCAGCAGCGTTGGCGTTCCCGGAGGAAATTGTCGCTGTGGAAATACTTCACGCTGATCAATCTGCCGCATGTAAGGATCACTCAGAATATCATCTACCCTGGCCTTGATATTATCAGGCATGTCTTCCTCGCGGTAGAACAGCTGATCGATGCTGTAATAGGATAGGCTGCCATGCCGGTTCATCCAATTCAATTTGCTGGTATCTTTGGTTTCAGCAAAAAGATCAGGCTGCTTTTGGGGAATACTCGCAACCGTCCAGTTGGTGATTTGCTTTAAATCATTGGGCAATTCAGCATTTTCAAAATCTTCCAAATTGGATATGCCACGCTGGCCACCCTGTGAGCGATGGTTATGCGGGATGATTTTGGCAAATTCACCATACGCAGTAATTCGGCTAATTTCCTTTGTTTCAAGGAATGGTAACCTATCAACCATACGGGTAATAAACCTTGACTTATTGCTGTATGCTACATCTGCTCCTATAATAGAGTTCAGCAAAGGCTCCTCGTTAAAATTGGTTTTGGTTGTTAGTGGGCGCTCGTACATATGCAGCGCTGTTGCACCCAACAGCAGGTTATTATTAAATTTATGCTCTACCCTACCGCCTATCAGTGTTTTTTGCTGAATATTAAAGAAGCTCTGACCATCTGCACTGGCGCGAATCTCAGCACCGCCGCGGAGCAGTCCGTCATTTATGATACGGACACGCCCAAGGGCATAATCCACTTCATAATCCATACCTTCCTGCAAGGGACGACCATTGGCGGTAACCCTTACGGAACCGCGCTGCAGGTTGGTGGTGCCAAGGAACAATTCTGCGCCATTGGGACTTTTATAACTTCCGGCAAGGAAGAATTTATTGTGTTTTACATCTTGCTGTGCGAGCCATTTAGTGCTGTCATACAGTGCATCATAGCAATAAAAATCAGCGAGATCCGTTCTACTTCCAAACTTTTCGCGCATGAAATCGCCGAAAGGCTCTGTTACCGGAAAAATAATACGGGCATATTGCGCCTGCACTGTCAGACCTTCAATGGCATCAAAAATCCCGTCTGGTTTGGCTTCTTGCTGTCGGTTTAATTTATCCAGCCCCAGCACCCTAATTAGTGGATTGCCGTTGGCGAAGGCGGGAACCGCATTTCGAACCGGTAAATAATTGTAATCTGCACCACTGGTATCGTCCGCATACAAAACATTTAACTTGAAATCCTCAAGGGAAAGACTGTATGTATTGAGGGTGTAGATATTTTTCATCATCAGATTCCACATGGGCAGTTTGGTTCTGATGGTATTGCCTTTCAGCATTTTCAAAAACAGCATTCGCTGGTCTCCCGGTGGCACGTCTCGGCTGAATTCTCCCACGGTATAAACCTTTCCGTTTAGTGTATACTCGAATGCAACGGCCAATATCTCGTCATTATTGAGGGGTTGATTCAGCGATATATAGCCCAACTGTGAATTCAGGGTATATTCATTGCTATTAAGCTGCTTAGCATTGTTTAATATATCAAAATCTACGGTTTGCTCAAAATAAGGATACATAGAATACAGCCTGTCTACTGCCGTACCGTTTTTCCTGACAAGGTTATCATTGGCTATTTGTGCATATAATGCGTTGGATGAATTATCGGGCGCAGGATCTATGTTACCTCCCAGGTTGGTGCGGTATGGTTTTGATTCGCCCATATCATGAAAAACCACTATGTCGCGTGGTGTTTCAATATTTGCGCTACGGTTTGTTACCCAAACCTCTACCCTGTTAATTATTACCCCACTTGCTACAATTGGTAAATTTTCAAGAGATTTGTTGTAATTATTATGAAAATACTGCGACAGAAAGAAGTGGCGGTTCTGGTCATAATTATCTGAGGTTATTTTAAATTCATTGAGTTGCTGACCTCCTTGCAGAACTGTTTCTGTGCTTTGCCCTTTGTTCTGGCTAAACACTGTTTTAACCGTAGTTTTTCCAAACTGCATGGTTGTGCTGAAACCAAATAGGTTATTAGCTGGTTTGATAAGTTGCGTAGGTAGATTTAATCTTACGTTACCAACCTGCACATCCTTCAAGATACCATCGGGCTTGCCTTTCCATCCCAGATTGGTCTGATTGTCAAATTCAAATGCAGCTTCGGTATCATAATTAATACCCAGCTTCACATTTTGACCCACCATGCCATTGGCACTTATTTGCAATTGCTGGTCAAAAACAGGAACAAAATACCGCTGCTGTCGCTTACTGAATGAAGGGTTTCGGTTCACATTCACATTGCCCCCCAGCTTGATCATAGCAGAACCATTCAGTTGAAAGTCAACACCGCCTTCCCCAAATATTTTACTAATGGTAGGATTGGTAAGTTCTGTTTTTATGTAGTCGTTTATACTTCCCTTTCCCGCGCTACCATTGTTGTAGCTGGCATTCTGGGATTTCTCGCGGTAATAATCCAGGCGGTTTGCCCGGGTAGTCTCCTTGAAATAATCAGCTAATGAAAGTGATTTTCCGGTAGGGAATGACATACCTCCCATAGTTTTAAATTCCTCGTAGCGGTTGGTCTTAGAATTATATTTCCACTCGGATGTTATGGGATTTTGGAGGTCAATATTCGAGGTTGATTTATTTTTCTGCCATGGTTTCCCTGAATTAATATTGAATTTCAGAGAGTCAGTTTGAGCAGATACGTTTTGTATAAAAAGCAACAGGAAAAGAAAGGTAAAATAACCTTTCAGTAATACTGACATCGTGCTAAACCATGCCTTACGGCCGGAATTTTTCATACTTAAAACAGAAAAAAGTAAACGTAGTGGTTCTTTCTATATTGTCAGATTTGTGTTAAAAGGTGCAATTTACAATATTTTAAGTGAATTACGAATAAGTTCCTCCACAGACAGTGTTGTTTTACCATTATCATATACTTTCATCAGTGCCTTTTCAGCAGCACCTTTATTGTATCCCAGGCTCAGCAAAGCAGCGATGGCTTCATTCATAGCATCAGACACACCCGGATTTACCATCGTTGCCCCACCCTTTATTTTTTTGCCACCCAGTTTATCACGCAATTCCAGCACAATGCGCTGTGCTGTTTTCTCTCCTATTCCTTTGATACTTTTCAGCAAACCCACATTTCCATTTAGGATAGCTGCAGATAGTGATTCAGCATCCAGGCTGCTAAGCATAAGAATGCCTGTGTTGTTACCCACTCCACTTACAGAAGTCAGCAACCTAAACATTTCTCGCTCTTCCGGTTCGCTGAATCCAAACAAGACAATTCCAACCGGATTTTGGTTTTCAACCTTGAAGGTTTGTTCAACAAATACCCTGGCCAGTTTTTTCGATTTTATTTTTTCGTACGTGTAAATACTGATTGACATGAGATATCCCATACCTGCATTCTCAATTACCACATGGGTAGGACTTATTTTTTCAATATTGCCTTCAATAAAATCAAACATGATTATCGGGTATATTTTCTTTTGCGAATCACAAAATTAACCACTCCCAGCAAAACTATGAAAAACAGTGGCAGCAGTAAATTGAGCCACTGCCAATAGCTTTTTTCTTCCTTCACTTTTACTGGATCCAGCAATCGCAATTGTGTTTCCCTTGCCCTGATTTCTATGAGCCCATTATCATCAATTAAGTAGTCTACGCAATTTTGTAAAAACTTCTGATTGGCAAATGTTATCTGGCTATAGCGGTCGTAACCGGTGGGAAAATTACCTCCTTTGCTGCTTACAAAATTCCGAATAATATCCCCATCTGCTAATACCACCATGGCGCTTTTTCCTTCAGATAAATAGTTTCCGAGGCTGGGTTTTTTCTGGTATAGAAATGTAGACTTGAATTTTCCCTCCAGTAACGCTCCACTCACCTGTGGTCCGCCTTTCATGGTTTTAGGATAATTTTTATCCGTACTCATCATGGCCGTAGTCATCAGTTCAACAGTGGCCGGCGCATTGGCTACTTTTGTATATGGCGAAGACACCAACAGTGGCGTTGTTTTCAGACTGCTATCGCGGTTTTTTAATTTCAGTGTACCCGGGAACTGGGCCCATACTGCACCCACATTTTTGGTTATGATGTGCGAAGTCCCCTTGCTTGTAAACAGCGGAAAATAAGGAAAAGGTATCATTTCCATTCTTCCGCCCATGGGCAAAGGGATTCTGTTGCACCACAAATCCTGTAGTAAATCTGTATTAACCCCTACGCCATATCTAAACAAACCTGCGTTAATGTTCTCAAGACCTTTGTTCATAGCCATCACAGTGGGGGCCGTCTGAAAGCTGTCAATTTCTATGTGAACCGGATCCAATAACCAGATCACCTTGCCACCTTTCATAATGAACTGATCGATAAGAAACATTTCTGCTACAGAGTAATCCATTTCAGGCTTAACTACCATAAGGAGATCCGCGCTGTTAAGTCGGCGCTGCAGTCCTTTCAGCAAAACCATTTCTGCACTATCAGGTGCTGATTTAATCTGTGCCTCAAAAGGTCGTACAGATTCGGGGTCTGCAATATTCAGGTTAAGCGGTTCAACACTGTAATACCGGCTTAATTCCTTGGCGAATGATCCTACACGTGCATCGAGCATTTCTCCGCTTCCGTCAGCCACTATTATTTTTTTGGCTTTTTCGGTAACACACTGGCGCAACGCATTGGCCATTTCATATTCAATATTGTCAATGGCTCCTTTTATATTCTTCTCAATATCTACTGACACATCAAACTGAAAAAACCTGATGGCTATAGTTTTACCCCTGTAGATACATTCAGCACCGGGTACCAGATACTTAATTCGGGTTTCATCACCATCCTCGCTGTCAACATCCCTCACCGGCTCCATGCCACGTTCAGCAAAGCTTTCCAGTATCCCGGCTACTTCTTTTTTATCTTTATCCTTGAGTGGATCGGAAACTTCAATTTCTATTTTTCCACGGCTGGCTTCCCGAAATTCATACGCCATATCGCGTATTTCGTTGCGCAACTGTTTGAATTTTGCGCTCATTTCTCCATCAAGGTAAAGTTTAAAGTAAAGTTTCTCCTCAACTTGAGATGCTAGGTTTTTGCTGGTTTCACTCAGCGTGTAGCGTTTTTCCTGTGTGAGGTCAAACCGTTTGTAGTATAATGATGACAGGGCATTGATAACCACAATGCCCACAAGTAGCATCAGCAATTCAAGCCAGCTTTGGGTTTTATGGAGTCTGCGTTTTTTCATCACCATTTTCTGCTTTCAAATACGGTTTTGGTAAGACCAATAAACAATGCGCTGAAACTCAGCATATAAAGTATATCTCGGGTATCAAGCACACCGCGGCTCATACTATCGTAATGATATTCCAGACTAAACCATTCCAGGCTCTTTCCGATGGCATCCAGCGCCGATATATCACCCATCATTCCCAGCACTACATAGAAAAAGAAACCCAGTGCCATACTGCAGATTAGGGCTACAATCTGGTTGTCGGTTACTGCAGAGGAAAAAACACCCATCGCAGTATAAGCCATGCCCAGCATAACAAGTCCGAAGTAGCTTCCCCACATGGCACCGGTATCAATGTTTCCCTCTGTCTGCCCCAGCTTTGAAAGGCTGTAATAGTAAACAAGTGTAGGCAACAAGGAAATGAGCAGAAGGGTAACGCCAGCCAAATATTTCCCCAAAATAATTCCCAGGTCTGAAACTGGCCTTGTGGTCAGTGTTTCAAGGGTTCCAAGCCTTTTCTCTTCAGAAAAACTGCGCATGGTAATGGCCGAAATAAGGAATATAAAAATATAGGGAGCCATTTCAAACATAACCTGCATGCTTGCAAGTCCCAGATCAAATACTGAATTGCCCTTGATTACCCACATAAATAAACCTGTGGCACCTAAAAACACGAGCATTACCATGTAGGCAATGAGCGAACTCAAAAAACTGCGTATTTCTTTTTTATAAACTGTCCACATGGCCGGTTAATTGTCTGAATATAGATTCCAGTGAGTCTTTTTCGCTCACCAATTCTGTTACTTCAAGGTTTGATGACAGAGCAAACTGTGAAACTGCCTGTCTGAAATTTTCATTATCACCTGTAAGTCTCCAGGTGTTGTTTCCCAGAAGGTTAGTCTGCAACAATCCTTGTATGGATTTCAGGGCTTTTTCGTCAACATCGGTTGCAAATTGAACACGCACCAGCCATTTCCCCTCAGAACGGTTGCGCAGATTTTCAAGTTTATCATCAGCCACAATAATACCTTTATCAATGATAATAACACGACTGCAAATCGCTTCCACCTCCTGCATAATGTGGGTGCTGAGCATAATAGTCTTATTGCTTCCCAGGTTTCTAATTAAATCGCGAATTTCCATTACCTGATTGGGATCAAGTCCGCTGGTAGGCTCATCCAGTATCAGCACATCAGGATTGTGAATAATGGCCTGTGCAAGGCCCACACGCTGTCGGTAACCTTTGGAAAGCTGCCCGATTTTCTTGTGTTTCTCTATACCGAGGTGGGTAAGTGCAATCACTTCATCCACACGTTCATTCACTTTTTTCACACCACCCATACCCGCAGCAAATGCCAGATATTCCTTAACATACATGTCCAGATAAAGAGGATTGTGCTCGGGCAGGTAACCAACATGTTTCCGTACCTGAATACTCTGGTCCGAAACGTCCAAATTGCAGACTTTGGCCTCGCCGGATGTTGGTGGAATATAGCAGGTAAGCATTTTCATGGTAGTGCTTTTACCGGCGCCATTTGGGCCTAAAAAACCTACTATTTCGCCGGGCTTTATTTCGAACGAAACATTATTTACAGCTGTTTGTGTGCCATAAATCTTGGTCAGATTATTTACCTGAATACTCACGTTGGTTTTGCAAAAATAATGATTGCCCGTGCACTTGAACACCCCGTATCCGAGAGTGCCTCATTTATTACACAGCCTTTACGAAAAATCAGGCGCCTGCCTCTTCCCCATCGGCAGTTGTTGCGGCCATTTCGCCCAGCTCACGGTCCAGCAGGTACAATCCGCTGCCGTCTTTGCCAATGATTTTGATTTTATTAAGAATACTTTTTACCTGCTTTTCTTCTTCCATCTGCTCACTTACATACCATTGCAGAAAATTATTGGCGGCATGGTCGCGCTCTTTCAGTGAAACATTCACGAGTTCGTGAATACTTTGGGTAACTTTTTGCTCCTGTTCCAGTACATTTTTGAAACAAGTATGAAAGTCCTTAAATGATTTCGGTGGAGCTTCAATGGCAGGAACCATAGCATGGCCGTCGTTATCATTAATAAAATGAAAAATCTTGAGCATGTGCATTCTTTCTTCATCGCTTTGCTTGTAGAAAAATGCAGCAGCTCCTTCAAATCCCTCTGCATCCATCCAGCTGGCCATGCTCAGGTATACGGCACCTGAGTAGGCCTCCAGCGCAATCTGGTGCTGAAGGGCTTTTTCAATTGTTTTTGAAATCATAATGAGTGTGCTAAATTACAAATAAAACCCGCCTGATGCGTTTTTGTTTTATTTGCCTGCAATTCGCTTTATCTGGGCTTCAAGTTCTTCCTCCGCTCCAGGCGTATAACCTTGGTGCGACCATACTACATTGCCACTTCCATCCACAATAAATGTCATTGGCGGATTATTCACATTCATAGCACGTGCAAGGTCTGAGTTTTCATCCATTATAATATCATACTCCCAGCCATAACCGAGTACTTTTGGTTTTACTTTCTTGCTGGTTCTGGCGTCATCCGTACTTACAGCCACCAACTTAAGGTTATATTTTTCTTTCCAATCGGCATAATGCTCATTGATAGCTTCCAACTCTTTAATACAGGGAACGCACCAGGTAGCCCAGAAGGAAATCACGGTGATTTTTCCGGGTTCGGCCACGGTTTTGAAATCCAGAGGTTGACCTTCCATGCTTTTCACCTGAATGGAAGGCAGGGTCTGGTTCTGGGCATTGACCGTAAAGACAAAAATAACAAGAGCGGCAGCAAGGACAAGAATGTTTTTCATATACGTTTTGCTTAGTAAATCAAATCATGTGCCAATTTCGATTTGCGGAAACAAAGGATAATAAAAAAGCCGCAACGAATGCTGCGGCTTTCATACCTACTTTTTAAAAGTAAATTATTTAGACTTGTAGTGATACTCCGTTTTATCGGTTCCATCATCTTCTACCAGCCACATTTCATCGCCGGTCAGTCGGGTTATTTTCTGAAGATATTTAGTAGTGCTGCCACTTTCCATCAATTCCAGATTCTCTTTTTTGCTGTCGAATGACCAGGTACCTGTTTCCCTGTCACCATCTACTATAAACTCATAGGATCCGTCTTTCTTAAATTCCAAAGAGTGGGTTCCCAGAAATAACAGAAAGGCGGCGGTAATATCCTGACCATTTACCATGCACTTTTCAATAACCCAAGTGTTGGCTACACGGGCTTTCTTCGAGCTAAGTGAAAAACCGGGGCCGTCTTCATACTTGCCGCATGAAGAGAAAGTTGCAAGTGCCATAAAGGCCATAGCAAGCATAATGAATGAGAATTTTTTCATATTAATAATTTTGAGTAGCAAATTTAGGATTGAATTCAGCATCATTAAAATTTTAATTTATTCAGTGTACAAAAAAGCAGAAAAACGTTTTCGGATAATCCCCGTAACTTCGCAACATGGATAAACCATCCCTGCCTTCGGGCACCCGCGATTTCGGGCCGGAGGTGATGATGCGCCGCAAGTTCATCATCGGCATCATAGAAGAAACATTTAAACGATTCGGATTTTTACCGCTGGAAACCCCTGCCGTAGAGAACCTGAAAACCCTTCAGGGCAAGTATGGCGATGAAGGCGATCAGTTGCTGTTCAAGATTTTGAATAATGGGGATTTTTTGGCCAAGGCCGATGAAAACCTGCTGCATCAGCGCGACAGCAAATCCCTTACCTCGCAGATTTCGGACCGCGGACTTCGCTACGATTTGACCGTACCACTGGCCCGTTTTGTGGTGATGAACCGCGATAAAATTCATTTTCCTTTTAAAAGATACCAGATTCAGACAGTATGGCGCGCCGACCGCCCCCAAAAGGGACGGTACCGCGAATTCTGGCAGTGCGATGCGGATATTCTTGGCAGCCAAAGCATCAGTAATGAAGCCGATTTACTGCAGATTTATGACAATGCCTTTGCAACATTGGGCTTGAAAGTAAATATACGCTTCAACCACCGCGGTATACTGGATGCATTTGAACCTTGGCTGGAGGGCGCAACCAATCATGACCGATTTATGCAGCTCATAGACAAGGCCGACAAAATTGGTTTTGAAGGTGTGCTCAATGAAATTACAAATGAGGCTATCCCAAATGGCGCGGAAGCATGGACCTTGCTACACAACATCAACAATCTGAGTTCAAACGAAGAAAAACTTACTGCATTGCAGAATGCATCAAACATTCAGCATGAAGCACTGCTAAAAGGCATAAGTGAAATAAAACACCTCCTGTCGCTGCTGAATAACCTGCCTGCATCCAACACAATGACACTGGACGTCACCCTGGCGCGCGGTCTCAGCTACTACACCGGCATGGTAATGGAAGTAGTACCGGCTGATGACCGTATTCCCGAGGACTTCCGCATAGGGAGTATAGGTGGCGGTGGACGCTACGATAACCTAACGGGTGTGTTTGGTTTGAAGGACGTTACCGGTGTTGGAATTTCCTTTGGCCTCGACCGCATCTATGATTTAATGGATGCTGCAGCAATCTTTCCAACGGAAAGCATGCAAAGCACAGTCGTACTTTTTTGCTGTATGGACGAAAACGCCCTGTCTTCCGCATTTGGCATGGCTAAAAACCTGCGCGATGCCGGCATATCGACTGAAGTATACCCAGGTGCTGTCAAACTAAAAAAGCAACTGGATTACGCCAACAATAAAAGCATACAGTGGGCCTGCATTCTGGGTGAACAGGAAATTGCCGATGGGACCGTTTCGGTTAAAAATCTGATAAGCGGCGAACAAAAGACATGCCCGCAAAACCAAATTTTACAGCAAATATCACAATGAGGGAAATAAAAGAGCATTATTCGCTGGAATCCATACTGGAATTAATTAATAGCGGAGATAAAATTTGCTATTCACCGCATATTTTGCAACGAATAAACGAATCTGTACAAGCCCTTGAGGATTATCTTCAAGAAGGCAAACCGGCGGTATATGGCGTAAATACCGGTTTTGGCAGTTTGCAGAATGTGCGCATTCCCGACAATGAACTGGAAGAGTTGCAACGCAACCTGCTGATTACCCATGCCGCAGGTACAGGCAACGCTTTAAATTCCGGCATTGTAAAAACCATGCTGTTGCTGAAAATCATCAACATCGGCAAAGGGTACAGTGCTGTTCGTGCAGAAGTAGCTGAAAGGCTTATCTGGCATTACAACAACGACTGGATTCCGGTGGTGCATGAACAAGGCTCACTGGGCGCCTCAGGGGATCTGGCACCGCTTTCTGAAATGTGTTTGTCTTTGCTGGGATTGGGCACCCTGGAGCACCCTGTATTCGGCGCAATAAGTGCGGAGAATGTGCTTTTAGAAAATGGCCTTAAACCCATACCCTTAAAGCAAAAAGAGGCTCTTGCTCTAATCAATGGAACACAGTTCATGCTTGCCCATGCTTTGCAGGTTACGGCAGCCGCAACATCTATTCTGGATAGATTACACACTATGGCCGCCCTCAGTGCAGATGTATGGCTTTGCCGTCAGGATCCTTTCAGGCTAGAATTGCATAGGATTCGTCCGCATACCGGACAAAAACAAGCTGCCGAAAACATGCTGCAGCTGCTTAAGCAAAGTCCCATGCAAACCCTTCCCCGCCCTGCAGTTCAGGATCCATATAGTTTTCGGTGCATTCCCCAGGTACATGGCGCCAGCATAGATGCACTCAATCATTGTTTTTCTGTTTGGGAAACTGAGTTGAACAGCGTTACCGACAACCCCACTGTTTTTGCAGAGGAAAAAGTGGTACTCAGTGGCGGCAATTTCCACGGTCAGCCGCTGGCATTAACCCTGGACTACGCTGCCATGGCGCTGGCTGAACTGGCAAACATCAGCGAACGCCGCACCTATTTGCTCATCAGCGGGCAGCGCGATTTGCCCGCATTTCTGGCCACCAAACCCGGTACCGACAGTGGCTATATGATAGCGCAGTACACAGCAGCCAGCATCGTGAGTAAAAACAAACAATTATGCACGCCAGCCAGCGTGGATAGCATAGTGAGCAGCAACGGACAGGAAGACCATGTGAGCATGGGCGCCAATGCGGCAGTTAAAGCCTTGCAGGTAGCTAAAAACGTTCAGGATGTGCTGTCCATAGAATGGCTTTGTGCCAACCAGGCATTGTCATTCAGGCAGGGCAAGACATTTCCGGAGGCCGAAAACATGCGTATGAAACTTGGGCAGGACGAGCACACACAAGTGCCTATGCACGAACTTATTTCCCGCTCTAAACTTTCACTGTTCGGCCGTTAAGGCTTACCGATATACAATTCCTTGGTCATTTTGCGGCCCTTGGCCGAAAGCGCAACCTTATACACCCCGCGAGGAATGCGGCTAAGTGGCAACAACACCTCTTGTTCCTCAACCGCCAAGGGATCAAAAAGTTGTTTGTAAACAACCTGCCGCCCCCTGCTTATTTCCAGTGTACAACTCTTCATTCCGGGCAGTGCAAAATGCACCAGAAACAAGGCTGTATCAGGTAATACGCCCATTTCCATATATGCCTGTTTGGGTATTGATGCATATCGCTTGATGAAAGCATCGGACATCGCTGCCACTTTTACCGTTGTTTGCGCAGACTGGTTGTCAAAATCTGTAAATGCCGCGCGCAGCAGACCTTTTGAGGCTGCAACGGCAATATAGTCGCCGAAAAACTCTTTTTTGCCGGGCGGGCAAAACGACTGGTTGGTAATCCTGTATTCCTTGCCCGGCTTACCTTTCACGATTGGTCTCATATACACATCCGTATACATATTTGAGCTTGAATGCCTGCGGTCGTACCAAATTACATACAGTTTATCGTTGCTGACATCCATAGCCAGGTGCGGCATATACTGATCGCGTCCGTTACTTTTTGCGTCCGTATTTAACCGTTGATCATCGGACCAATTTTGTCCGCCATCATTGCTCATTTTCAGGAAAATATCGTAATCACCGTTTCGTTTATCACCATACACCAAATACAGGCGGCCCTTAGAATCGCTTTTAATGAACGGCATATTGTTACTGCGCATCAATCCTGGAATATCATCGATAGCCCAGCCGGATTGCTGTTCAGCGATAATTTGGTCTTTGCCCCAGGTTTTCCCTCCGTCGCGGCTCACATCCATCCAAATCTTGCCTTTTCCGGCCCAAACGCAGAAAATATCGCCCCAGACGCCGATAGCACATGTAGCGCCTTCCAGTGTATTGTCGCCATCTTCAGCATCCCCACAGGAATCGCTGGCAATGACCGTAGCAAAGGTGTCATCAGCATTTCTTCGGTAAGCAAAACGGATACGGCTGGAATCACGTGGGTCTTTGCTGCCGTATTTATCAAATTCGGTCCATGACACATAAACACTGCCTTTGTGGGGACTGCTTTTATTCTCATCTATGGCAATCCAGGGTTTATCCTGCATTTTTCCGGGCTGGTAACCTACACCGTTACTTTTCCAAGTTTGTCCCTGGTCGTTGGAAGTCTGAAGTACTATCCTGTCAAAATGCTCCGGCCATTCCAATCCGGGATTTTTTGCCAGGCTCAGCAGATAAAAATAACCCTTTTTGTCTATGTAGGTTACCGGATCTCCATAAAACCCTTCAGAAGGCTTAAGTTCAACATGTTTCCAAGTAAATCCGGCATCATTTGATACAAAAAAGTAGTCTGTGTTGGAGCCTAAAATTTGAATCTTGGGATTTGTAGGGTGAATGTATAAACTTGGTTCATTGGTTTCCAATCCACCCGGAACCAGGTCTATAATTGGGGTTTGCGCCAACAGGTTGTTGGCAAATAGAAACAGCGCTATAATTCCCCGCTGCCAATTCATCAGGCGCCTGCGCTTGCCGAATTGCGGGAAGCAAGCCATCTTTCAGCATCCAGGGCAGCCATACAGCCACTGCCTGCGGCAGTAACAGCTTGTCGGTAAACCTTATCCTGCGCATCACCGGCACAGAAAACCCCTTCCACGTTGGTGTAGGAAGTTCCAGCCTTGGTGACAATATATCCCTGCTCATCCATGTTGATGTAGGGTTTGAAAATTTCTGTATTTGGGGTATGCCCGATTGCCACAAAAAATCCTTTAATGGGAATTTCGCGGGTTTCACCGGTCTGATTATTTTTTACACGAACGGCCTCAACGGTTTGCTGACCGAGGATTTCATCGGTTTCGGTATTGAAAAGCACTTCAATATTGGGCGTGGTCATCACGCGGTGCTGCATGGCTTTGCTGGCGCGGAATTCATCCTTACGAACCAGCATATAAACGTTCGAGCAAATTTTTGACAGGTAGCTGGCTTCTTCACAGGCCGTATCGCCGGCACCCACAATGGCCACATCCGAGTTGCGGTAGAAGAATCCATCACAAACGGCACAGGCACTTACGCCACTTCCGTTCAGGCGTTGCTCACTGGGAATGCCCAGCCATTTGGCACTGGCACCGGTAGAGATGATCACGGCGTCGGCTATAATTTCACGGGTGCCATCTACCATCACTTTCTGGGGACCACCGTTTTTAAACTCTACGGAAGTTACCATTCCAAAACGAACGTCTGTTCCCAAGCGCACGGCCTGCTTTTTGAACATTTCCATCATTTCCGGACCCATAATCCCATCGGGATAACCGGGATAGTTTTCCACTTCTGTGGTAATGGTGAGCTGTCCGCCGGGCTGAAGGCCTTCGTACAAAACGGGTTTCATGTCGGCACGGGCGGCATAAATGGCAGCGGTATAACCAGCAGGGCCGCTGCCGATAATTAAACATTCTACGTGTTCGGGTGAATTGGTCATGGTATCGTAAGGGCAAATTTACAATCAGCAAGGCTTAATCGCCAAAGACATAGACCAGTTGCTCAACACAAGTTACAAACAAGGGACTGAACAGGCGTTTTTTTGCAACATGTAAAATAGCTATTTACTATACTATATATGCTTTTAAAGTATATTTTAAAATATTTTTCTCCGCATTTTTTGCGTCGTTTATAAAGTGGGGCAACACAAGAAGGTTTTTATCATGTGAATAACTTACGTAATCCACAAAATCATGACGACACTCACCATCCACAAGGTGACAATAGAATTTCAACAAGTTATCCTTTATCATTTCACACAAAAACATTTGTTTTTATGCTTATTTTAACTTACTTCGTATTAACTAAAAACATGATTGCCTATGAATGAAAGTTACATTTTAATTTTTGCGGGCATTGTGGTGGTAATACCGGCTATTTTTCTTATAGCCTGGCTCACATCCCGTAAAAAAGACTGAGCAAGTAGCCCTGGGAAACCGGGGCTTTTTTGTTTAAAGCATGTTTTTATTTTTTTATTCCCTTTAGCCGGTTTAACTTTATAGTATGAGAAAAACATCTGAATTAAAATCCGTAAAATTCACACACTTCAAGCAGCAAATTCAATTTATTGATGGCAGCAAATTTGCCTTAAAGGCCTTTTTATTGAGAAATAAAATTCCATTCAATGATAAAAGCACCCTACTTTTCAATGGGCATATATACTATCTCCGATCAGAATGTGCATTGCATACCATGCAATACGCTGAGTTAATTCCAACGGTAAAGGCAGCCTGATTTTTTATTCGTCTACAATTTATGTTGTAAGACATTCGTTAAATCTTGGTGAATTACCCCATATGCCATTTTTTAACACCTTTAGCCATCCTTGCAGCTTTGCTTGTACTCGAATTGTGTTGTTTAACATTTGCACCTGTAATCGATGCACACCCTGCATGGAAAAGCGTGTGGGATGTGACACATAAAACATCAACGGAACACAATTTACGCGAAATTATCATGGGCACAGCAATGCTTATGACGATTGCCGCTGTTTTGATTACCATTCGCCTGCAAATGCAAACCTTGGACAGTGAGATTCGGCTATTCAGTTTCTATGCGCTATTATTAATCTTTCATCTCGGCTGGCAGGTAATTCCATATTACGCCAACGGGCTGCACAATGCTGCAATACCGATTGAGGGTGGCTATTACGACCCCAAGGCCTTGCCACCCATGAACGGCATGATTGGATACATTTGGGGAATGGGATTATTTGGCGGGGTTATTTTATTGAAATTGATATTTCCGCTGTTATGGATTTACCGAATCATGAAACATCCGCGTTCTGTTTTTGTATGGGCACTCATGCCGCTGTTTATTGCAGACGCATTGCTGGAAACCCTCACCCCCGATTTTTGGGTGTGGTTTATGGATTGAAGCGGGTTGGTATTGTGGAATTTTCAAAAAACCACCCGTCTTTCGTTTTGAATTTGTAATGCGATTGTGTATTATTGAAATACAAGATGGCAAACCGGTTGCACAATTCGTCCGGCTATAAAGGAAAATATGTGCAACTTTGTTGCGCCAATAGGTAAGTTAGCGGTAATACAAAAACACGATACCAAATTGGAACAGATAAATCTAAATAAGTCAAACCCTGAGTTAGAAATCAAATTGAATTCTGAAGACAGCTCTTTACTGATACATAGTGCTTTCGTAACATCCCAAAAGAATTTTGAAAACGAATGGACTAATTTCATTTCAAAGGTTAAACTAATCGCTGAGCTGAAATATGTTGTTTTCGATGACCAACAAGGATGCTTCATTGATGAAAGAAAAAATCAATTTCCTATACATTTACTGGTTGACCCTTACCAAGTTCAACCGGTATTTCATTTAAATACATTGATAAAAAATGAAACATTCACTTTGGGAATTAATCCTGAGAGAAAGTTTTATCGGACACTTAAATTAGAATTACAAGATGTTGAGAATCTTGATGAAGATTACAGCCTAGGATTTAACATTGAAAAATTTAACATAGATGCCTAAATGTACATACCGCTAACAGCGTGTAAGCAATATTGCCTTGCCCCCGCACATGCGGGGCACACAAGGCAACATCGCCTACACGCAAACCGTTAGCGGCAGCCGCTCAGCAAATCGCGGTACTTGGGGAAAGGCCACTCGTTGTCGTCTATCATGCTTTCCAGCGCATCGCTGTATTCGCGGATGTCGTCGAACAAAGGTTTCACCTTTTCGCAGTAAGCAATGGCGCGTTTGTGGGCATCCTCAATTTTGTTGGCATTGGCTCGCTCTGCGGTCATGGCTTTGTTGGCCTCATGCAGTTTGTTTACCAAACCGCTTATTTCGCTAATGATTTCGTTCTGTGCTTTTAACGTTTCTTTCTTCTGCCCAATCTGAAGCAGGGTTTGCACGTTATCGGCCAGGCGCTTCTGATAATTGATGGCTGCGGGCACAATGTGGTTTTGCACCATTTCATTGATCAGGCGGCCTTCTATTTGCAGGCGCAGTATGTAGTTTTCGAAACGAATCTCTGTGCGGGCTTCCAGCTCTTTGTGGTTGAAAATGCCGTTTTTCACAAACAAATCGGTGCTGGCCTTGCTGATGTAAGCCTCCAGCGCACGGGGCGTGGTTTTAATGTTGTTCAACCCACGGCTTTTGGCTTCTTTCACCCATGCGTCGCTGTAGCCGTTGCCACCAAACAACACTTTCTTGCTGTCTTTCAGGTAGCCCTGCAACACCTTCGTTATGGCCGCTTCGGGTTTGGTGCCTTTCTTGGACTTAATAGCGGCATCCACATCCTTTTTAAACTTGATGAGTTGGTCGGCCACAATGGTGTTCAGCACAGTCATGGCGCTGGCGCAGTTGTCGCTGCTCCCCACAGCCCTGAACTCAAATTTATTGCCGGTGAAGGCGAACGGCGATGTACGGTTTCTGTCCGTATTATCCAGCAGAATTTCAGGGATATTGGCAATTTTGATGCTGGCACTTCCCTTCCCTGCTTTGGCTGTGGTTTTGGTACCTTCAAAGGTATCCAGCACGTGCTCGAGGGTATCACCCACAAACACCGACACAATGGCGGGTGGTGCTTCGTTGGCACCCAGACGGTGATCGTTGGCTGCGGTTGCAATGCTGGCGCGGAGCAAATCGGCGTGGTCGTAAACTGCTTTGATGGTATTGATAAAAAACGTGAGAAACTGCAGGTTGTTTTGAGGATCGGCGCCGGGTGAAAGCACATTCACGCCGGTATTGGTGATAATGCTCCAGTTATTGTGCTTACCACTGCCGTTGATGCCTTTGAAGGGCTTCTCGTGGAACAACACCTTGAGTCCGTGTTTATCGGCCACGCTTTCCATCACATCCATTAAAAGGCTGTTGTGGTCTACCGCCAGGTTTGCATCTTCAAACTGGGGTGCGCACTCAAACTGCGCGGGGGCAACCTCATTGTGGCGTGTACGCAGGGGAATACCCAGTTTGTGGCTTGCTTCTTCAAAATCAGCCATAAATGCCAGCACGCGGTTGGGAATGCTGCCGAAGTAATGATCTTCGAGCTGTTGCCCTTTGGCTGGCGAACTTCCCACGAGTGTTCTACCGGCCAGCATCAAATCGGGACGCTGGTGGAAATGGGCTTCATCCACCAGAAAGTATTCCTGTTCCACACCCAGGCTGATGGTGCAATCCGTAACCTTGGAATCGAAATACTGACAAACATCGGTAGATGCCTTGCGCACCAGGGCTATGGCTTTCAGCAGGGGCGCCTTGTAATCCAGTGCTTCGCCTGTGTAGGAAACAAAAATGGTGGGGATGCAGAGCGTTTTGGCACCGGCTTTTTCCATGATGAACGCCGGAGAAGATGGATCCCAAGCGGTGTAGCCGCGGGCTTCGAAGGTATTGCGAATACCGCCGCTGGGGAAGCTGGAAGCGTCGGGCTCCTGTTGTACCAGGGCTTTGCCGCTGAATTTCTCAACCCCTTTATCGGTGGCAATGGGCTCAAAAAAGCTGTCGTGCTTTTCTGCGGTGGTTCCGCGCAGTGGCTGAAACCAGTGGGTGTAATGTGTACAGCCTTTGTTCAATGCCCAATCCTTAATCCCGGAAGCTACTTCACTGGCCAGCTCGGCCGAGATGGGGTTGCCTTCGCGCTGCGCATCGGCAATGGCTTTAACGGCAGTTTTGCTAAGATACTTTTTCTGGGCTTCGGGTCCGAAAACGTTTTCGCCGAAGTAGTGAGAGATGAGGTGTTTGTTTGCCACGGATATGGTTGCGTTTTAATGAATGTGTGATGGATTTGTTGCTGCAAAGTTCGTTAGACCATGCGGATATTGCAGAAGCTGATAATCTTAATTTTCCATAAATAATACACCATGGTGTAAGTGTGACACTATGGGCATCTCGGGGATTGTTGACAGATTATTCACAACTTGTAACATCACAAAACAAAAATGGAACTACCGCCCGTAAATTCGCCCTCAGATAATTCAAATGGGGCATTCTCGTATTGACAAGTTATCGGCAGCAGGCCTGCTGGTTACTTTGGGTATTATTTACGGCGATATCGGAACATCGCCATTGTATGTGATGAGTGCCATTGTTGGCAAAGAGACAATCAACGATGTAATGGTATTGGGCGGGCTCAGCTGCATTTTCTGGACGCTGACACTGCAAACCACCGTTAAGTATGTTTTTCTGACCCTGAAGGCTGACAATAAAGGTGAAGGCGGAATATTCTCCCTGCTGGCGCTGCTTCGCAGAAGATTTCCGTATCTGATTATAGGTGCGGTGGTTGGTGGCGCGGCAATTCTCGCCGACGGCATCATTGCGCCACCCATTTCGGTTTCATCGGCCGTAGAAGGCCTGCGCTACCTAAATCCTGATATACAGACCGTCCCCATTGTCATTGCCATTATTACCGGAATATTTTTGTTTCAGCGAGCAGGCACCCATATGGTGGGCAGGGCTTTTGGCCCCGTTATGCTGGTATGGTTCTGCATGCTTGCTACTTTGGGCATCAATCAGCTTGTTCACAATCCCGGCGTATTGAAGGCCATCAATCCATATTACATGGTGCAATTTCTCAGCGGCAGCCGTGAATCTTTTGTTTTGCTTGGTGCTGTTTTCCTTTGCACTACCGGAGCTGAAGCACTGTACAGCGACTTAGGCCACTGTGGCAAGAAAAATGTGAGAACGGGCTGGATATTCGTAAAAACCTGCCTTTTGGCTAATTATTTTGGGCAAGGCGCATGGTTATTGACATTAAAAGGACAGACACTGGGAGACCAGCGCCCGTTCTTCGGGGTAATGCCCGACTGGTTTTTACCTGTGGGCATTATCATAGCCACATGTGCCACCATCATTGCCAGCCAGGCGGTTATCAGCGGCTCTTTTACACTGGTTTCTGAAGGAATACGCCTGCATTTATTTCCCAAATTCACCGTTAAATTCCCAAGTAATATAAAAGGACAGGTTTACATTCCAGCTGTAAACCAAACCCTGCTGATAGGCTGCATTTGCATGGTGTTGTATTTCAAGGAATCGGCCAAAATGGAAGCCGCATATGGTCTCGCCATCACCATTGCCATGCTGATGACCAGTATATTGTTGCTTCACTACCTGAAATCAAAGGGCTGGAACATGGTGTTGGTTTGGTCTATCATGATGGTGTTTTTTATTGTTGAAAGTTCATTCTTGTTTGCCAACCTCACCAAGTTTATGAACGGTGGCTTCTTTACCGTGATGATTGCTTCATTGATTGTTGCCTTGATGCTTGTGTGCTACCGAGGTGGTAAAATCAGCAAAACAATGGTTGATCCCGTTAAAATCGAGTCTATCAAACATAAACTTAAAGCGCTAAGTCAAGATACCACCCTGCCCAAATATTCAACACATTTAATTTATTTGAGCAAGGTAAAAAAAGATGATGAGGTAGAATCGCTGATACCCCACTCAATTTTGCAGAAACGACCCAAAAGAGCCGATTTTTACTGGTTTGTGAATGTAGATGTAACCGATGAACCGTACACCATGGAATACAAGGTAAGCATCATCGAAAAAGATGATTTGATCAAAGTCAGATTCCGACTGGGTTTTAGGGTTCAGCAGAAGATTAGCTATTTCCTGCGGTTGGTAATTGAAGATATGGTGAATAACCACGAAATCAATCTGGACCCCTACTACCATGGTTTTTCTGATAAAAAGCAACTGGGAGATTTTAGATTTGTGATTATTGAAGAAGAAATTAGTCAGGAAAATGAATTACCGGTACTCGACTCACTGGTTATGAAAGCCTATTACTGGGTTAGAAAAACCGCTGCAAGCCCAGACAAATGGTTTGGCCTGGATACTAGTATGGTAACCTATGAAATGATTCCGGTAGTATTCAAGAAAAAAACTGCCCCCGTTAAACTTACCCGCATTTCTTAATTTTTCCTATCATGAGACGCAGTATTGCATTTCTTTTTTTCTTCGTACAGGCCACTATAGTTCTGTTTGCCCAGAAAACGCCCTTCACCCTTGAAGATATTTTTCTAAAAGGAACCTTCAGAACCGCAGGCATTTCCGGATTTAATGTGATGAATGACGGGTTGCATTACACTGAACTTATTACGGAAGTCAATGGTTGGCCAAAACCCGGCACCCCGCCTCCCCGATGGCGCATCATCAAACGCAAACTATGGACAGGCGACAGCACAGGAATTGTTCTCAGAAGCTCAGAAACCGCAGTGGATATGTTGCCCGACAATTACACCTTTTCCAACGATGAAAAATTCCTGGTAATTACCGCAGCCACGGAATCCATTTACAGGCATAGCACCAAATCCCTTATCTACCTGGTAGATTTAACCACCGGAAACTCCATAAAAATAGGCGACGGGAAATCTATGTATCCGCAAATGAGCCCCGACAACCGCTATCTGGCCTATGTGCGAGACAATGATCTTTTTGTGTTTGACCTTAAAAACCAGGTGGAAAAAGCCGTTACCTCCGATGGGTTAAAAAACAGCATCATCAACGGCGCCGTAGACTGGGTCTATGAAGAAGAATTCAGCATGAGCCGCGGTTTTGAATGGTCGCCGGATGGCAAACACCTTGCCTATTATCGTTTTGACGAAAGCGGCGTAAAAGAATTCAGCATGGATATGTTTAGCGGACTTTATCCCGACCAGGAACGCTGGAAATACCCCAAAGCCGGCGAAGACAATTCAGTGGTGGAAGTGTATATGTATGAACCCGGAACAGACAAGAAAGTAAAAGCCGATATCGCGCCGGGTGATCAGTACCTGCCCAGAATCCAGTGGACACAAGTGCCCGGACAACTCAGCATTCAGTGGCTGAACCGCACCCAAAACGAATGGAAACTGCTGTTCGCCAATGCCAAAACCGGAGCCGTTACAACCGTTCTGCACGAAAAAAGCAAAACCTACATTGATATTCACGACAACCTGTATTTCCTGAAAAAATCTCCCGGATTCATTACCACATCAGAGAAAAATGGATACAACCACATTTACCGATACACACCCACCAAAGTGCTGAATCAATTCAAAGAAACGCCTGTTACTGTGGGCAAATTCGACGTATTGGGAATTAACTACGTTAATGAAACTACCAATTTGATTTACTACAACAGCAGCGAAGTTTCAGCAACGGAAGACCATTGCTACAGCATTGATTTTAACGGAAAGAAAAAAACAAATATCACCCCGGAGGCCGGCAATCACAGCATCAGTATTCTCAATGGCGGTAAGTATTATTTGGATTATCACAGCCGTTTTGGAGAGCCTACAAAATTCACCCTTAAGGAATTTGCCAAAGGAACCACTGTAAGTCCGGCCAGGGTTCTTGAAGACAATGCCAATGCGAAGAAAACAGTGGAAAGCTATGCATTCGGGAAAAGTGAATTTGGCGCGGCCACCACAGACAGCGGTGTGGTTTTAAACTACTGGATGATGAAGCCCTACGATTTTGACCCGAACAAAAAATATCCCGTGCTGATGTTTGTTTATGGGGGTCCGGGCGCCAACACCGTAAGAAACAACTGGGGCGGACGCAACTATCTCTACCATCAATACCTCACGCAAAAAGGCTACATTGTGGTAAGTTTTGATGGACGCGGAACAGGTCACCGCGGTGAAGCATTCAAAAAGTGCACCTACCTGAATTTGGGAAAATTGGAACACATTGATCAAACTTCTGCGGCCCGCTGGCTGGGAAAACTGCCGTATGTGGACAACAACAGAATTGGCATATGGGGCTGGAGTTTTGGTGGCTATATGAGCAGTCTGTGCATCACCAAAAGTGCAGATGTTTTTAAAACTGCTGTTGCCGTAGCTCCTGTTACCAGCTGGCGCTATTACGACAATATCTACACCGAGCGTTTTCTGCGCAAACCCTCCGATAACCCAGCAGGATACGACGAAAATTCGCCCATACAGTTTGTAAAGAACATAAAGGGCAATTACCTGCTCATCCACGGCACCGGCGATGACAACGTGCACTGGCAAAACAGCGCCGAAATGATCAACGCCATGATCAAAGCCGGTGTGCGCTACGATGCCGAAGTCTACCCCAATCGCAACCATGGCATCGGCGACCGCAATGCACAGTATCATTTGTACAGGCGTATGGCTGAATACATTATTGAAAAACTATAATTTATACGCCCCTTTTAACCGATTTATTTGGAAATATCATTTTAATTTCGTATATTAGTGGTTATGAAAAATCTTATGTTGTTGGCAGTCCTTATCTTTTTTGGACAGAAAGCCATGGCCCAAAAGGTGTACAAAACTTCCTACAAAAGCGAAGCCGATAAAATCATCTACGTTACCGAGTACAAGAGCGAGGCAGACATGATTGTGTATGAAACCAAATATAAAAGCGAAGCCAAACCCTACAGCGGAATCTGGTTTTGGACCGAATATAAAAGTGAGGCCGACTGGCAGGTGTATTTCACCAAGTACAAAAGTGAAGCCACACTAAAAATATATATTACCAAATACAAGAGTGAAGCGGGGATGAAGTAAAATCACAAAACCATTCACCCTGTTTTGTGTTAATTAACAGACAATTGTACTGATTATGAACCTCAAACCCGGAGACAAAGCCCCCGCCTTCAGCGCCCCCGATGAAAACGGCAAAACCCTTACGCTCAATGACTTTGCCAGCAAAAAGCTGGTATTGTATTTTTATCCGAAAGACGACACCCCCGGTTGTACGGCCGAGGCCTGCAGCCTGCGCGATAATCACGATGCGCTGCTCAAACAGGGTTTCGCCATATTGGGTGTAAGCCCCGATAACGAGAAAAAGCACCAGAAGTTCATTGCCAAATACGAACTGCCTTTCAGTTTGCTGGCCGATACCGACAACCAAGTTGCTACCGATTATGGTGTTTGGGTAGAGAAAAGCATGTATGGCCGCAAGTACATGGGCATTGCACGCACTACCTTCATTATTGATGAAAAAGGTGTCATCAGCGAGATTATTGAAAAGGTAGAAACCGCCAAACACGCGGCTCAAATCCTGAAATAAGCAATTCGTTTGCCGAAAAACCCACCACTTCCCTACTTTTGCAAGGGTGGAAAACGCTTTTCATAGTGTAGGCATTGTTGGCAGTGGCAGCTGGGCCACCGCACTGGTAAAAATCATTTCCGAAAAAAACGGTGTTGCCGTAAACTGGTGGATTCGCAACAGCGAAACCCTCGCCTACATTCAGGAATTTCACCACAATCCCCGCTATTTGTCATCGGTAGAGATTGACCTGCAAAAAGTATCGTTGCACAACAATCTGCAGTCCATGATTAACCACTGCGATGCGGTTATCCTGGCAGTACCCTCGGCATTTCTGCACGAAGCACTGAAAGATATTTCGCTACCCAAAGACAAAATCTACATTTCTGCCGTAAAAGGCGTGGATCCCACCACCCGCATGGTGATTGCCCGATACCTGGAAAATAAACATGGCATTTCGCCCCAAAATATTGGATTGATAACAGGCCCTTGCCATGCCGAAGAAGTGGCACTGGAAAAACTGAGCTATCTTACGCTGGCCGCTACAGATAACGCGCTTGCTGAACGCATAGAAGCCCTCATTCGCTGCCGTTATATCAATACGAGCACCAACAATGATTTGTATGGCGCCGAATACGCCGCCGTACTGAAAAACATATACGCCATCGGAGCCGGCATCGCACACGGACTGGGCTATGGCGATAATTTCCACGCGGTATACACCGGTGCTGCCCTGCGTGAAATGAAATTTTTTCTGGAATCCATGCACGAAACGCACCGCGATGTGAAGGATGCCGCCTACCTTGGAGATTTGCTGGTGACCTGCTACAGCCAGTTTAGCCGCAACCGCACTTTTGGGAACATGCTCGGTAAAGGATACAGCGTAAAAAGTGCACAGCTGGAGATGAACATGATCGCCGAAGGCTACTATGCAACCGGCAGTATTTACCCCTTATGCAAAGAGAATAATATTTTGGCTCCAATAGTGGAGGCGGTGTACCGGGTATTATACGAAAATGCTGTTCCGGCAAGGGTTTTCGGTGTTTTAAGCAGACAGCTTTCCTGAAATTATTATTAATTTAATGTTAACTGAATGTTTGCGTTAAAATACGCAATCTTAAACTCTGGGTAATATTGGGTTAACTACGCAAGGGTTGTTTTGAAGGTGAAAGAAAGAACCTAAAAAACATGAATCGTATTGTTACATTTACACTGCTCACATTGGTTTTCACCAGAATCTCGGCACAAACGGGAACCCTTACCGGCAAGGTACAATCAGAAACCGGCAGACCGGTGGCTGATGCCAAAGTTTACACCACCTTGTACAGAGGGAGTGCTGATACCACACGCACAGACATGGACGGTCTGTTCATTTTGAAATTGAAGCCCGGTAAACAAGTTTATCATATAGAAAGCCGCAATTTTCAGGATTATACAGACAGCGTAATCATCATTGCCAATGAGGAATCTTTTGTTTATCCCCTTTTAAGCAGTATCAAAGATATGGGCGTGGCGACCATCAGCGTAGCGCGAAAACAGAAAGAGAATACCATTGCCGGAGCCATCCGATCCAAACAGCTATCGGTGCAAATGGTGGAAGCCATATCAGCAGAAGATTTCAAACGCACCACCATACGTACTTCGGCCGATGCTATGAAACGGATACCCGGTGCAACCATCATGGAAGGCAAATTTGCAAACATCCGCGGTATGTTTGACCGCTACAATGCGGGCTACCTAAATGGAGCCCCACTGCCCAGTACCGAAAGCGATAGAAAAGCATTTTCGTTCGATATCATCCCTGCTTCCCTGCTGGATAATATTGTAGTTATCAAAAGCGGAACGCCCGATGTAACTGGAGATTTTGGCGGAGGCATTATCCGTATCAACACCAAAAGTATCCCGGAAAAGCTTACCCAGAGTTTCAACTTAGGTTTCCAATACAACTCCATCACCACCCTCAGACCCATTGAAATGTTCAGCAGTTCAACCTCTGAATATTTTGGCATACCCGGTGCAGACCGCAAATTACCGGTCTTATCCGGCAATCTGAACCAAAACAAACCTGCCGAATTTCTGGCAGATGAGTCTAAAAAATTCAACAATGACTGGAAGCTCACTACCGTAAAGCCCATGCTAACCCCCCGTTTCAACTACACCATCGGGGTGCCTTTCAAACTGAAAAAGAACCGCGAGATTGGATTGTTAGTGAGTGCCAATTATTCGGTTACCCAGAAATTCAGTGATGGCTTGGTAAATAGACAATCGTTGGAAGACAACCAATTAGTAAGTAGTTATAACGATGCCCTCTTCACGACCAATGTTCAAAATGGAGGCATCATGAACCTGAGTTTCAAACTCAACAACCGCCACCGCATAGACTGGAAGAATTTATATACCCTTAATTACGATGCATCCAGCACGTTAAGGAAAGGCAATAACGATATCAATGTATCTCCGGTGGTTCCCATTGAAGGATTTTCTAATCAAATCAACTATAACCGACTTGCCAGTACACAACTAAATGGAACACACGTTTTTGGTGCCAAACAAAGCACCCTGACCTGGCTTGTCAACTACGGCAATACCCACCGCGAAATTCCGGATTTCAGGATTGCGCAGTATGCCACCATCGAAGATACCCGCTACTTGGTATTGAACGACTTTTTTAATGCCGGTTCCGGTCGTTTCTTCTCCAACCTTGACGAAAACACCTTCTCCGCCAGTGCCGATATGCAGCATAGCATTAACACCGGTAAAATTACCCATAACATCAAATATGGTATTTTCAGACAAACACGCTCCAGGGTATTCAAAAGCCGTGAATTTGTTTACGGACCTGTTGGAAAATCTGTAATCAGCAATCGCAAACCCGCTGAAGATCTGGGAGCTGCAAATATCAACAAGGAAGGAATCTACCTGGTGGAAAAGACATCGAGCGATGCTGATGAATACAACGGAAACAGCACACTAAATGCTGCATTCGTGATGCTGGAGCACCATTATCCCCTGTTTAAGGCAAATGGCCGCAATCAGCTACTGAAAGTGATTTACGGTGTGCGTGGAGAGCAGTTTAATCAATATCTGACCAACGGATACTTTGACAAAGTTAAGGGGAAAAAACTGGCAGACGGCGGTATCACTACCGATTTGTTACCATCGCTGAATATCATAGCACCCATTACCGGTAAAACAGGCCTGCGTATGGCATATTACAAAACGGTGAACCGCCCTGAAATGCGGGAAATGGCTCCGTTCAGCTTTTATAATTTCAACCTGAACTCAGAAATCATAGGCAATACCCAGTTGAAAAGGGCACAGCTGCACAACTTAGATGTGCGCTATGAAATATTCCCCGGAAAAGAGGATATGTTCAGCATCGGTGTATTCAGCAAACGCATCATCAATCCCATTGAGTTTTCTCTGGAAACCAGCCAGCCCGGTATACGCACCTTTGGATATCAGAATGAAAAGAGTGCCGATATTCGCGGGGTAGAACTGGAAATTCGCAAAAGCCTGAAGTTTCTGGGACAATACCTGGCGCCCGGTTTGTTCAACTACCTTTCTGCCTACGGAAATTTCTCACTGATTCAAAGTCAGGTTCAATTTAAAACAGGACAAGCCACAAACAAGCGTTCTCTGCAGGGTCAAAGCCCTTATGTAGCCAATATTTCATTGTTCTTCGAGAATAAAAAAGGTTTTCAGGCCAGTGTAAATTTCAATAAAATCGGATCCCGCATTGCCTACATCGGTGTAGCGAAAGATGTTCAGCCGTTTGGCAGCGATATTTATGAGTTTGGCCGCAGCATTTTAGACTTCCAGATTGGACAAAACATGAAGAAGGCGGGGAACCTTAAACTGACGTTTGGCGATGTATTAAGGCAAGCTACCGTTTTCTATCAGGATATTAACGAGAATAAAAAATACGATGAATCGGGCGATAACACGCTGTTTAAATTCACCAATGGAATGACCGTAACCCTGGGTTACTCGTATACATTCTGAGTAAATCAGGTCTTTCTTTCAGCAATCCCGCCCGCAAGCGGGATTGTTTTTTTATTTAGTGCGGGGTAACCAGGCAATTTCTTCACCACCGGCCAATTTATCCAGGAAGCGGGCCAGGGTAAACAGGTAATCGCTGAGGCGGTTCAGGTAAGTAACAATCATACCATCAATTTCTTCATTGTCGGCCAGATAAACCACCAATCGTTCGGCTCTTCGGCAAATACAACGTGCCACATGGGCGTGTGAACCGGGTGTGGTGGCTCCCGGCAGTATAAAGTTGCGTAATTCAGGTAAAACTGCCGTCATGCGGTCTATTTCATTTTCAAGAAACACTACATCCTCATCATACAATTCGGGTAAAATCACCTTGCTGCCTGCGGCTGATGCCAGATAGGAGCCCAATGTAAACAAGCGATCCTGAATAGCCGCGATGGCGGATACAACCCCGGTATCCTCACTGCTGCTGCGGATAAGCCCCAGGTAACTGTTCAGTTCGTCTACGGTTCCGTAGCTTTCCACACGGATGTGGTGTTTTGAAACCCTATCGCCGCCCAGCAGTGCTGTTTTTCCGTCGTCGCCCTTGCGTGTGTATATTTTGAATGTCATGTATATTACCTGCCCGAAAGTTACAACCAAGGCGATGCTTTTGTTTGCGGTTTGTTCCAATTCATTTGGAAATGTGCATAAAAAACCGTATATTAAGTATTTGTTCTGTGATGTTTAAAATCTTAATCCATCTTTAACATTGGCTTGAAAATGCGCTAATTCAGCGAGGAGAAATTTGTATCAAACAAAAACTCCTATATGAAAAAAATTACGCAATTGTTAATGCTGACCGGTTTAAGTGCCGTGGCAGCCAAAGCTCAGTTTATTGAGCAGGTAAATTACATCGGTGCACTGGAAGCAGACGCTACAAAAGACTGGACTTCCGGTTGGGCCAACTTCAATCCACAGGCAACCATTTATGCTGTTGCCACGGATGATACCACGCTGAATGCTATCACAACCGGTTCCGGTGGCATCAAAAACATCAGAGGCACTCGCACCCTAAACGCCAGCACTGTTTATTTGATGAAAGGTTTAATTGTGGTTAGAGATGGTGGAACCCTCATCATTCCTGCCGGTACTTTAATTCGTGCTGAAGCTGATGTAACCGCATCGCCAAAAAATTATGCCAGTATCGTAGTAGAGCGTGGTGGCAAAATTGAGATTAAGGGCACCCAAACTAGCCCTGTTGTAATAACTAGCAGCAAAGGAACCGGCGCCAGAGCACGCGGTGACTGGGGTGGAATTGTAATTTCAGGCAAAGCCAAAAACAACCAGGGTTCTGATGTTCAGATAGAAGGTTTCAACAACGTTACCGCTGATCCTAACCTGGCCAAATTTGGTGGCACAGACGACAACGACAACAGCGGTTCCATTACCTACCTGCGCATGGAATTTGGCGGTCTGGCTTTCGAACCCAACAAAGAAATCAACGGCCTTACCCTGGGTTCTGTAGGCAAAAGCACTACTTTGCACCACATCCAGGTGAGTTTCATCAACGATGACGGTTTTGAATGGTTTGGCGGCAATGTAAATGCCAAGCACCTGATCTCTTACCGCATCACCGATGATGATTTCGATACCGATTTCGGTTGGGGTGGTGCCGTGCAGTTTGGCATTGCCGTAAGAGACACCACCCAGTACGACCTTACCTATAACGCACCCAGCGGCGCCAGCACCAGCGAAACTTTCGAGAGCGATAACGATGCTGCCGGTTCAGGCAAAACGCCCTACACCCGTGGTGTATTCAGCAACATAACCGTGGTAGGTCCTGTGCAAATCGGTTCTACCTACAGCGCACTGGGTACAGTTACCAAAGCCGCTTTCCGCCGTGGTGCCCGTATTCGTCGTAACAGCCGCCTTAGCATCATCAACTCCGTGTTCATGGGCTACCGCAACTTCCTGATGTATGACGGTGACAGCACTTTCAAGGCATCCGGTGCCCGCGACAGCGTATGGAACGACAACATGCTGTTCCGCAACAACCTGATTGTAAACAGCACAGCCGCCGCTGCCGCCGGTTCAAGCAACACAGGCCTGGTGGAAGTTGCCACTGCAAATGCTCCTTTCCTGAACCGTTTTGATGCATGGGTTCGCAATGCCGCTACCCAGAATAAAATCAATCCGGTGGCTTACACTGCCAAAACTGTTTTGGAAGATCCCCAGAACGCTACCGCACCCAACTTCCGCCCCGTTGCAGGTTCTCCCGCACTGAGTGGCTCTAACTTCACCTACAGCCGCCTTGCAGAGTTTGGTGTGTTCAATGGTGTAAATACTATTGAAACCGTGAGTGGTATTAACCTTTACCCAAACCCCGCTCAGGACAACATCAACCTGGAATTTGGTTCAACACAGAGCTTCGAGGCTTCTGCCAAAATTGTTGACCTCACCGGTAAAAGCATTATGAGCTTGGGTAACCTGCGTATAAACGGCGGTTTGAATACACTTTCTGCCAACATCAGCAACCTGAACAAAGGTATTTACCTGATGGTGGTTGAAGGCAGCAAGGGCCGCATTAGCCAGCGCTTTATCGTTAAGTAATTTCTCATAGGTTTAGTTCGGGAAGTCCCGCCTGAAAAGGCGGGATTTTCTTTTTTACACCCCTTACCTTTGTCATGTTCCATGAATACCGCTGAACTCATTGCTTTGTTTCATTCCCATGCCAATCCTGAGTTAGCGGAGGGTATGTCGCGGTACATGAAGTATCATTTCCCTTTTCTGGGAATTAAAAAGCCATTGAGAAGCAAGCTGGAAAAGGATTTCATTCAGGTAAACAAAAACCTGAAGTACGAAATACTGAAGTCTGTCATCATGGAGCTTTGGGAACAACCGGAGCGGGAGTTTCAGTACACCGCCCTAGAACTGATGCTAAAGTCCAAAATATGGAAACACCGCGATGCGTTGGATTTATTGCAGTTTTGCCTCACCCACAAAAGCTGGTGGGATACGGTGGACATATTGGCCAGCCGCATGGTGGGACCGTATTTTCTGGTTTTTCCGGCCAAAAGAGACGAAAATATTGAACAATGGCTGCTTTGCGATAATATGTGGCTAAACCGCACCACGCTTATTTTTCAGCTGAATTACAAATCAAAAACCGATGAAGGATTGCTGTTTGCCTGCATAGAAAAACAGATTGATTCCAAAGAATTTTTCATCCGAAAAGCAATTGGCTGGGCCTTGCGGCAATATGCCCGAACCCACCCCGAAGCAGTGCTGCGTTTTGCAGATGCGCACAACCTAAGCCCACTAAGCAAAAGAGAAGCTTTGAAACATTTCCCTAAAGCATAAAAAAAGGCCCGTCTTGCGACGAACCCTTTCTTATAATACTATCGCTGTAATCAGGAAGTTTTACTTGGTTGCTTTCAGGGAGATGGTGATTTCTATTTCCTTGTTTAAGATACCGTCTTTCACCTTCTTCTGGGCAGCTTCAGCCAATCCGAGGTTTTTGCTATCGTAGTTGATGCCCCATTCCAAACGGTTGATGGTAGCTTTGCCGGTAGCCGTAACAGTGTTTCCTTCTACTTTGATGGTAGCAGGGAAAGTGATTTTACGGGTGCTGTCGCGAAGGGTCAGGTTACCGCTTACTTCGTGGGTGTTACCCTCTGAAGCTTTTTCCTCTACGCTCACGATTTCAAATTTACCGGTTGGGAATTTAGCCACATTGAAGAAATCTTCAGCCATCAGGTGACCAACGAGTTTCTTCTGGTAACCGGTGTCGGTGAGGTCGGTGTTTTTGATGCTGTTCATGTCGATAACGAATGAACCGGCAACTACTTTTCCGCCTTCTACGCTCAGGCTACCTTCTTTAATACCGATGGTACCTTTGTGTTCGCCTGTAGCCACGATTTTCCAACCGCGCCATTCCAGGTTGCTGCCTGCGGCATCAACGGTGTAAGTTCCGGCATTTTCACCGGCTTGAGCCGCTGTGTCAGCATTTTCAGACTTTTGTGAGTTTCCTCCGCAGGAAGCCAGCATACTCAATGCGGCGATTCCAGCTACGTAAAACAAGGTTTTTTTCATGTTTCTATTTTTTAATTATTTGGTTTTATGGTGCAAATATATTTGTTTAAACAAACTTTTACAAGTGGTTTATAGAAATTTTCTATTTCCGGTATTCACCACCGCCTTCAAATCGAAGAGGATATGGTATAAGCCGTAATACGTTCGGTTGATATACAAAGAATGCCTGGAGCCCCTCGCCTTCTTGCTGTTCCGCACTTCGGGCATGTCTATGAGTTTATCGGCAAACTGATAAATTCCGGAAAAATAGGTTTCGTTGCCAAAATCGAAGGTTTCCTTGGTAAAAGGAAGGGTGAGCATGTCTATCATCTCCTTGAAAAGCGGCGTAAAGAAGGCGATATCAGCTGCGGTATCATCGGCGTGCAGCAACTCAAGTTCCTCAAAAATGGCCATGGTCTTTTCTTGGTCCTTGTAGATATCTCTGTCCACCAGCTTAAAATACGGCGTGTAGAAACGATCCGGGATTTCCTTCACACAGCCAAAATCAAAAATATTGACGGTGCCGTCTTCCAGGAACAAGAAATTACCGGGGTGCGGATCGGCATGCACAGTTTTAAGTTCGTGGATTTGAAAATCGTAAAAATCCCAAAGGGCTTGCCCGATGCGGTTTCTAACCTCCTGAGATGGATTGGTTGCCAGAAATTCTTTCAAATGCTTACCCTCCAGCCAGTCCATGGTGATGATTTTATCGGATGACCATTCGGGATAATATTGGGGGAACCTGAGGTTTTTTATGTGCGAGCAGGCAGCACTCAGTTCCATGCTGCGCTTTAGTTCTAGGCCATAGTTGGTTTCTTCCAGCAGTTTGCCTTCAATTTCATCGAAATAGTTATCGATGTCGTTTTTGTTCATGTTCAGCAGGCTAACTGCAAAGGGTTTCACCATGCGTAAATCTGAGCCGATGGAATTGGCCACCCCGGGATATTGAATTTTCACGGCCAGCCATTTATCCTTGGCCCTGGCCTTGTGCACCTGACCTATGCTGGCGGCTGCCACAGCTTTTGAGGTAAACTCATCAAAAAAAGCAGTGGGCGGTTGGCCGAATGCCTTTCGGAATATCTGTGCCACCAGCGGTGCAGACAACGGCGGAGCGGAATACTGTGAAAGCTGAAATTTCTCCTGATACTCCCGAGGCAGAATCCCCCTGTCCATGCTCATCATCTGCGCCACCTTGAGGGCACTGCCTTTCAGCGTGCTCAGGGTTTCGTAAATATCCCCGGCGTTATCTTTGTGCAACTCTTCCCTGCTCACATCCGCATTTACCAGTTTTTTGGCATAATGCTTTATATAATTACCTCCCACCTTCACCCCGGCACCGGCAATGTGCGCCGCACGCTCAATGCGTGATTTGGGTATTCTCTCCTGCGTTTTCAAGGATTATGAAAAAGATTTTTTGGCACGCTGAAACATGAATTTGCCAAAATCCAGCACTTCATCTAACAGGTTTTCGCCCATGAGTTTAAAACCAATATTCACGGTCTTTTCAATCGCTGCATCGGTATCTTCAAAGTCTTTAGATGTGTCTTTCAGCCAGAAATTGAGCAGGAATAGGGTTTGCACCCAAAGGCCGTGCTTAAATTGATCTGAAACAAATTTTCTGTCTGCCACCTGTCCGGCTGCAATGCCTGCCGATACAATGTTTGAGGCATAATCCAGAAAAGCATGGCGAAAATCCTGCAGTGCAGAATCCATGGGGTTGATGCCTTTCATGGATTTCTCCGCCAGGTAAAGCACATAGCTGCGGTGCTGCATGAGTTCCTGTGTCCACAGAAAATAGAAAGCACTCAGTTTTTCAGCTGCGCTGAATGAACCATATTGGGCATCCGCTTCCAGCTTATGGCGGGTGGCATCAAAAACATGCACCCAGAAATATCGGTCCAGGGCTTCGAAATTGCTGAAATGCGCGAAAAAATCCGCGTCTGTTTTTTTCAGCTTTTTCATAAAAATGTAAACCGATTCCGGCTTTTTACCATGCTCCAGCTGATACTGAATATACTTTTGCAGCAATGATGATGTATCCATACTTTTTGTCGTATAGATATAACCCTCAGACAGGGGTTTTTGTTTGGTTTTCTATATGAAAATTACGCGTAGCGGTTGCCCACCCACACAAATCGGCGGTTCACGTATTCAGGGGTGGTGAAACCTGCGTTTCCGCTGGGGTTTCCGCCCGATACATGAAAATCGCTGAAAGCAGCGTGCTGGTTCACAAAAGCAGCTCCGGTAAAGTTGAAGCTCACGGGCGTGAAGGCGGCATTCATGGCTTCGGCCACTTCTGTTTTGAAAGCTTCTTGTGTGGTGTAGCAAAGACAGGTAATAGCGCCCAGTTCGGCAGCAGAAGCCGCAGCCAGGTTCAGACTTTCAGCACTGCTGGCGGTTTTTACCACAAACACAGCCGGACCAAAACACTCATGTTTCCAAACTTGTGCACTGACGGCATCGCTAACCATTACCACCGGGCTTTTCATGCGGGCATCGGGAAATTCGGGATGCGGCACAGGAATGCTGTCCAATGCTACGGCTGTATGCTTTTTGGCTTCATCTACGCGGCTCACGGTAAGGTCGTTTTGTATGGCACCCAGCGTATACGGCCCCATTTTGGGATTTTCCACCAGGCCTTTCACCGCATTACTGATTCCGGCAACCACTTCATCAAAGCTAAGATGCCCATCGGCAGTGGCAATTCCGTTTTCAGGTACAAAAATATTCTGGGGAGCGGTGCACATTTGTCCGCTGTAGAGGCAAGCACTGAAGGCAATATTGCCAAAAACAGCCTGTGCATCAGCCACAGAATCAAGAATGATGCTATTTACACCGGCTTTTTCGGTAAATGTAATTTTTCCGGGCATGGCTTCAATCACATCGCCAAAGGCAGAACCACCGGTATAATCAATCAGCTTCACATCGGAGTGTTCTGCCAGTTTTTTGGTGATTGGATTTGACAAAGTATCAGCAGCCATTTGAACCACATTGGCCGGAAGGTCTGCAGACAGCATTGCCTTTTGAATTTCTTCAAGCACAATGGCAATGGGCAGAATGCTCTTGGGGTGTGGCTTCACAATCACCGGATTGCCTGCTATCAAAGAGGCATAGAGACCGGGAACGGTATTCCATGTAGGAAAAGTGCTGCAACCGATAACCAGCGAAATGCCACGGGGAATGGGATTAAAATCCTTTTTAATCTGCAAATCGAACTTGCCCATGGGTTTCACCCAGTCTACAAAATCGGTAAAGCGAGTCAGTTCCTGATAAGCCAAGCTCAGCACTTCCATGGCGCGGTCATTGGCATGGGGGCCGCTGGCCTGAAAACTCATCACAAAGCTTTGACCGGTGGTGTGCATGGTGGAATAGGCAATTTCAAAAAACCGCTCAGACACGTTATTCAGAGATTGCACCAGAATTTCGGCACGTTTTTCTACCGAGGTATGTTTCCATGCAGACCATGCACTTCGGGCATAAGCCACCAGATCTTCCGCCTCGTAATAAGGGTATTGTATTCCCAATCCCACCATCATATACGGAGAAACCTCCTCGCCTACCCTGCTGCTGTGCGGGTTTTCGGCCAGACAGCTAAAATCGGTATTCAGGTGTTTTTGAAATGATTCAAGTCCTTTGGCATTGGCGTCTTCAGCGTATGCTTTGGGATTTTCGGGATAAGCAGCGTAAAACTGCCTGTTTTTTTGTGCCTCAATGGCTAGCTGTATCTGGTTTTGGGCTTGTGTGCTCATGATTTTTGTACTTGGTATTATGCCTGGCCGGTTTGACCGCCGAAATTCAACGGGATGGCTGGATTCGACTCGTTTTCATCCAGTTCTATTTCGCCAAACGTATGTTCAAATTTCGCAATGTTATCGCCCAGGGCAAACAACAATCTTTTGGCATGCTGAGGAGCCAGTATAATGCGGGATTTCACCTTGCCTTTGGGAACACCTGGCATCAGACGCACAAAATCCACGATAAACTCGGTATTGCTGTGGGTGATGATGGCAAAATTGCTATAAGTTCCGTCTGCTACTTCGTCAGAAATCTCAATGTCTATGGGGGGATTGTTATTTTCCATAATTGAATATTTTATAAATTACAACAGCAAAGATACTGAAGGTGATATCAAGCTAGAAAAAAAATGGTAAGTTTGTATTAAACCCAAACAGGCACAACAACGTCTAAATTTTGATGAAAAAATTCATTCTCGTTTTAAGCATACTTTTCGCCTCTCGTGCATTTGCCCAAACACCCAACTGGAGCGAGCATGTAGCCCCTATTTTATACAAAAACTGCACCAACTGCCACATTGAAGGCGGCATTGCGCCTTTCTCATTGGTGGGATATGAAAAAGCCGTTGCTTATGCCGGCGGAATAAAAAATGCAACCGCTTCCCGCAGCATGCCACCCTGGCCTGCCGATTTACAATATCAGCGATATGCACACGAACGTGTTTTGAGTAATGAGGAAATAGGAGCCATTGCAGCCTGGGTGGACGGCGGAACGCCCAAAGGCGACACCACCAAAGCACCTGCGAAGCCGGTTTTGAAAAAAGGCGGCTCCATTACCAATCCCACCCGAAACCTCAAAATGCCTGATTATTCGGTAAAAACCACAACAGACGAATACCGCTGTTTTGTTTTGCCTACGGGTTTCACAAAAGATCAGTTCCTTACGGCGATAGAAGTTATACCTGGAAACCTGCGTGTGGTTCACCATGCCCTTATTTTTCATGATACTACTGCGAAACCCTCACAGCTGGATGCTGCAGATCCTAAGCCCGGATACCTCAGTTTTGGCGGAACCGGAAGCAGTTCGTCTGATCTTATCGGGATATGGGTACCCGGATCGGAGCCCTATTTTTTCCCAACTGGTTTTGGGATTAAACTACCCAAAAATGGAAATATTGTATTGCAAATACACTATCCTGGTGGTGTAAACAACGTGGTAGACAGCACCAGGGTTATTCTAAAAACCACCACAATCCCTCAAAGACCGGTAGCCATACAACCCGCTTTAAACCACAATGCTCCAAACTTACAAAACGGTCCTTTGTATATTCCGGCCAATCAGGTTAAATCATTCAACAACAAATACGATTTGCCGGTGGATGTTTCCGTATTTACGGTGGGTCCGCACATGCACCTCATTGGCAGTTCCATCAAGGCATTTGGGGTTACCACCAATAAAGACACCATTCGTTTTGTTGATATACCCAAATGGGATTTTCACTGGCAGCGATCCTATACCTTCAGGAATGTGCTGAAAGTTCCGGGAGGAACCAGTTTGCGCGGGCAGGCAAGCTACAACAATACTTCCTCCAATCCTTTCAATCCGAGCAACCCACCGCAAGCAGTTTCGCTGGGAGAAGGCACCAACGATGAAATGTTTCTGGTATATTTTTGGTATACCCTTTATCAACCGGGTGATGAAAATATTGTCATTGATAACGCTGGGCTCAAAAATGTGAGCAAAACTTCGGTATTAAAAACAGAAACCACCCGCATTTATCCCAATCCCAGTTCAGACTTTGCCTGGGTTTCGGATGTCCGTTTTGCCGAAGGCCCTTTACAATGGAGTATCACAGACATGACAGGAAAAATGATACAGCATGGCAGTGATGTTTTGCAAAGCGGGAAACACTGCAAAATCAACGTATCCGAACTAACGACGGGAGCATACCAGATATCAATTCAGCAAGGCAACACAAACTATAGCGGCCGCCTGCTGAAGCAATAATTATTTTACGCAGGTAACCGAAATTTCCACCAAGGCATCTTTGGGAAGCCGTGAAACCTCCACGGTTTCGCGGGCCGGATACACATCATTGATAAAATAACTGCCATAAATGGCATTCACTTTGGGAAAATCATCCATGCTTTTCAGAAAAATGGTCGTTTTTACAATATGGCTAAATTCGAGTCCGATGCCGTTAACAGGGCTTTGATGTTTTCCATAACCTGTTTGGCCTGGGCCTCCACGCCACCTTCGGCCATTTGTCCGGTTTCGGGATGAAGGGCAATTTGTCCGGAAAAGTACCAGGTATTGCCGGCGCGCACACCCTGACTGTAAGGCCCGATGGGCGCAGGGGCATTTTTTGTAAAAATCGTTTCTCGCATGATGGTTTGCTTATTTTTGTGGCTGCATGAAAACAGGAATACTGGCATCAACAGACAGGCGAAATGCCTGGCCGACGGGTAGCGAAGCCCATTCGCAGATTTCATGGGTGCAAAATAGCCAAGAAGCTGCGCATTTCGATATTTTTATC
>Ga0194133_10000868_pt1 | contig 57230 bp, 51 predicted proteins | sample TA2KigOf40mmetaG_FD_155448 | JGI IMG/M metagenome (GOLD analysis project Ga0194133, IMG submission 155448) | Freshwater microbial communities from Lake Tanganyika, Tanzania - TA2015055 Kigoma Offshore 40m | ecosystem: Environmental > Aquatic > Freshwater > Lake | place: Tanzania: Lake...
TGATGGCTTTTGCTCCCCCTGCTGGACTTGAACCAGCGACCCTCTGATTAATCCCGCATGTGCGGGACTCTAACCAACTGAGCTAAATAACCATTTGGAGTGAATTGTGAATCACACAATTGCTCTATTAATTTTCTAGATTTTTGTTTTTTAATGAAGCGTTCGAACTGAATTGCAACGGTTTCATTTTGGGCTTCGAAGATTGATTTTAATATCCAATCTGAGGCCCTTCCAGTATACTTGTCTTTTGAGTTTGAATTATGTTGATTAAGACGATTCCAAGGATTGGAAGAGTACCCAACGTAATAACGGTCAATGCAAGAAGAATAAATTATATAAATAAAATAAGTCATCCATAAAAAAAGCCATCAGAAATGATGGCTTTTGCTCCCCCTGCTGGACTTGAACCAGCGACCCTCTGATTAATCCCGCATGTGCGGGACTCTAACCAACTGAGCTAAATAACCATTTGGAGTGAATTGTGAATCACACAATTGCTCTATTAATTTTCTAGATTTTTGTTTTTTAATGAAGCGTTCGAACTGAATTGCAACGGTTTCATTTTGGGCTTCGAAGATTGATTTTAATATCCAATCTGAGGCCCTTCCAGTATACTTGTCTTTTGAGTTTGAATTATGTTGATTAAGACGATTCCAAGGATTGGAAGAGTACCCAACGTAATAACGGTCAATGCAAGAAGAATAAATTATATAAATAAAATAAGTCATCCATAAAAAAAGCCATCAGAAATGATGGCTTTTGCTCCCCCTGCTGGACTTGAACCAGCGACCCTCTGATTAACAGTCAGATGCTCTAACCAACTGAGCTAAGGAGGAATTTATTCCCAAAAAAGAGAGTGCAAATATAACAAAAGTTTTTGTTTCAAAAAATCGTCAATCAAAAAATAACAGGTCTATTGTTTTCTATTGATAAAAACTTAACTAAAGAGTATTCTATAAAAATTAAATTATCGAGCATAGATGGATTTAGAGTTCATCATTTATGGAAAAAAACTAATTTTAGAAAATTATATAATCCTGCTTTATGCCAAAACGAAGTTCGATATTACTAATATACACTGGTGGGACTATTGGAATGATTAAAGATCCAGTTAGTGGTGAATTAAAAAGTTTCGACTTTAAACATATGTATGGGCAAATCCCAGAATTAAATCGAATTTCTGTTATCATTCATTCAGCCAGTATTGAAAAACCCATCGACTCCTCTGAAATTACCCCACAACATTGGATTGACCTCGTGAAAATCATCGAGAAAAATTATTCAAACTACGATGGATTTGTTATTTTGCATGGTTCAGATACTATGTCGTATACAGCATCGGCATTAAGTTTTTTGATTCAAGGAACAAAAAAACCAATTATACTAACAGGAAGCCAACTACCGATTGGAACAATCAGAACAGACGGTAAAGAAAATTTAATTACTGCTATAGAAATTGCAGCCCAAAAAGACGAATATAATCAATCTGTTATACAAGAAGTATGTGTCTATTTTGAATATTCATTATATCGTGGAAACAGATCTTCTAAAGTATCTGCAAATCAATTCGAAGCTTTCAAGTCTCCAAATTATCCGCCTTTGGCAGTTGCTGGTGTTGACATTAATTATGATTTTGACAAATTATACCGATCAACAGAAAAAACAACTACTTTTTGGAAATCAATCGATACAAACGTTGCATTGATTAAACTATACCCTGGCTTGCCATATGAAACATATGAGTCACTTATTGAAATATCGAAATTTAAAGCAATTATTCTTGAAACATTCGGCTCGGGAAATGCACCTAGTTCAGCCGTTTTTCAATCTAGTATTCGCAATTACATCAAAGAAGGGGGTATCGTATTGAATGTTAGTCAGTGTTCATCTGGTATGGTGGAACAGGGGAAATATGAAACAAGTTCCTTTTTTCAAAAAGTGGGGGTACTAAGTGGATCCGATATCACTACAGAAGCGGCACTAGCAAAATTAATGTACGTTTTAACACTTGACTATGACTTGGAAACAAAGAAAAAAATTATAGAAATAAATCTTTGTGGAGAAAAAAGCTCTTGATAAAATCAGATTTGTTGAAATTTGCCACGAACGAAAGATACATTCCCGTCTCATGAATTCTTATTCGTCCTTCAATCGCTCTTTTCGATAATGCGTCTTACAACCCTAATAAGAGCTTTAATGAATCTTTCTCTCCAACAACCATACTTTCTGGATTCTCAAGCATCTCTTTCACTTTCACCAAGAAACCAACAGACTCTTTTCCGTCGATAATTCGGTGATCATATGATAGTGCAACATACATGATCGGACGAATCTCAACCATACCATTAACCGCAACTGGTCTTTCAACAATATTATGCATACCTAAAATTGCTGATTGGGGTGGATTAATTATCGGTGTAGAGAGCATGGAACCAAAGACTCCTCCGTTCGTAATTGTGAAGGTCCCACCGGTCATATCATCCGGACTTATCTTTCCATCTCTTGCTTTAGTTGCCAATCTTTTAATTTCTCGTTCGATTTCAGCCAAAGACAATTGTTCAGCGTTTCGAACTATTGGGACCATCAATCCTTTCGGTGAAGAAACTGCAATTCCGATATCAGCATAATTGTGTAAAACCATTTCCTGTCCATCAATTTGCGCATTGACAGCTGGATATAATTTTAAGGCCTCTGTAACTGCTTTGGTAAAAAACGACATGAACCCTAAATTAACACCATGATGCTTGGCAAAATCATCCTTGAATTTCGCTCGAATATCCATTATTGGTTTCATATCGACCTCATTAAATGTTGTCAACATCGCCGTTTCGTTCTTTACAGAAACCAAACGCTCCGCAATTTTTCTACGAAGCATCGACATCTTTTCACGATTTTGGCTCCTCGTTCCACTGGTTTCATTTGGTTGCTCAGCAATTGACCCTGATGATAGGGCGTTAAGTACATCTTGCTTTGTTATTCTGCCATCCTTACCAGAGCCCCTTACATTTTCGGAAGAAATACCTTTTTCAGACATAATTTTAGATGCTGACGGAGATGGAACTCCAGAGGCGTAGGAAACTTCCTCATTAATAACCTTAGATTGTGGTGTTACTGATTTAGTTTCCACAACAGGGCTAGAATAAACTTTTACCTCTTCTGCTCTGGTCTCGGTTTTGGATTCAGAGTTTCCAGTGGGTTTTGCAGCTGAGGTATCAATTAAACAGACTACCTGTCCCACTTTTACAACATCTCCATCGGCTGCTTTGAGTGTTATTGTTCCGCTCACTTCAGCAGGCAATTCAAGCGTTGCCTTATCAGAGTCAATCTCGGCAATTGTTTGATCTTTCTCGACATAATCTCCATCGGAGACTAACCATGCCGCAATTTCAACCTCTGAAATTGATTCTCCAGGACTAGGGACTTTCATTTCAAGTACTGCCATTTTATCTCTTTTATCAATAGTTATTTCACTCGTAGTTTCGCATAGCTAAAAAGCTCACTATACAAATATTCAAGACGTTTTTCATGTAACTTTTTCGACCCCTCTGCCGATGCCGCTGATGCTGGTCGACAAACTCCAATTAATGGAATGTGTCGAAGGTTCATTGCCATATACGTCCAAGCACCCATATTGGCAGGCTCTTCCTGAGACCAGATAATATTTTTCACATTTTTATATTTTTTCAAGACAGCTTCAATCTGAATTTTAGGCATAGGATACAACTGCTCAACTCGAATAAAAGCGTAAGAATTAATTCCCATTGAATGAGCCTTTTCTTTCATTTCGTAATAAAATTTACCGGAGCAGAGCACAATTGTTTCAACGTGCTTAACATCTGCGGAAAAATCATCTATCACTTCATGAAATGATCCGTTTGCCAATTCATCCATCGTAGAGGTCGCAGAAGGATAGCGTAACAACATTTTTGGAGAGAAAACAATCAATGGTTTACGAAAATCACGTTTCATTTGTCTCCTAAGTAGGTGGAAATGATTGGCCGGAGTAGAAGTATTTACGACTTGCATATTATAATCGGCGCATTGTTGTAAAAAACGCTCCATACGACCACTTGAATGTTCAGCGCCCTGTCCTTCATAACCGTGGGGAAGAAGCAATACAATACCACTTTGGGTAGCCCATTTATCCTCACCTGCAGAAATAAATTGATCAACCATTATTTGAGCCCCATTGAAGAAATCTCCAAATTGTGCTTCCCAAATTGTAAGGCTATTTGGAGTTGCTAACGAATAACCGTATTCAAATCCAAGTACACCATATTCGGATAATAGTGAATTATATATTTCAAATTTTGCTTGTTTCTCCGACAAATGATTCAAAGTCAATATTTCTTCCTCAGTATCCTCTGTTTTAACGACTGCATGCCTGTGAGAAAACGTACCGCGTTCAACATCTTGTCCTGAAATTCGAATTGGATGACCCTCTTCCAATAAAGTTGCATATGCCAACATTTCTGCAGATCCCCAATCCAACTTATCTGTTTTAAATGCATTCATGCGATCTTCAAAAATCTTAGCGATTTTTCTAAAATATTTTTTTCCTTCTGGTAGCGTAGACAACTTAATGGCAAGATCCAATAATTTCTTTTTTTCATAACCAGTCGTGGGCGAAGTATCAAAATCGGATGGTTTACTATGGCGAAATCCTTTCCAGGAACGACTTAAAAAGTCGTAAACCATAGCTTTATCCTGTTTTCGAGCAATGTCATATTCGGCCTCCAAATAATTATTGTACTCATTTTCGATTTTTACCGCCTCATCATTTAGAAGTACCCCTTCACTTTCTAATTGTTTAAGATAAATTTCTCTTGGATTGGGGTGTTTTGAAATAATGTTGTATAGACTTGGCTGTGTAAATTTTGGTTCATCTCCTTCGTTATGTCCGTACTTACGATAACACAACAAATCGATAAAAATATCTCGGTTAAAGGCTTGCCTATATTCAACTGCTATTTCCATAGATTGTACAACCGCCTCTACATCATCTCCATTCACGTGAAAAACCGGACACAGCGTAGTTTTTGCGACATCTGTACAATACGTTGAAGAACGGGCATCTAAATAATTGGTTGTAAAACCAACTTGATTATTCACAACAATATGTATTGTACCGCCTGCACGATATCCATCAAGCTGAGCCATCTGAATTGTTTCGTAAATGATACCTTGGCCAGCAATTGCGGCGTCACCGTGTATAAGTACCGGACATATTTTTGATTCGTCGTACAATTCAGTATCCACTTTTGCACGGGCAATTCCCTCAACTACAGTATTCACCGCCTCTAAATGAGAAGGATTTGGCGATAGAGTTAAGCCAACTTTTTTACCATTTTCGAGAGTAAGGTAGGATGTAAATCCCTGATGATACTTAACATCCCCATCAAAAGTTGATTCAAAATCAAATTCTTTTCCTTCGAATTCTGAAAAAATATCTTTCGGACGTTTTTCAAAAATATTTGTTAAAGTATTCAATCTGCCTCGATGAGCCATTCCCATTACGAAATATTCAACTCCGAGATTAGAACCACGTTTTACCAAAACGTCAAGAGCAGGTATTAATGCTTCCCCACCTTCAATAGAAAACCTTTTCTGACCAACAAATTTTTTACCTAAAAAGGCTTCAAATGAAGACGCTTGATTAAGTTTTTTAAAAATTTCGATTTTCCGATTTTTATCAATGATCGGGCGGTTTTTTAGTTCAATTTTATTTTTTATCCATTCTACTCTCTCTGGGTCGCGAATGTAGACGTATTCAATACCAATGGATTGACAATAGGTTTCTTCTAAATGATTGATAATTTCACGCAATGAACCCGGACCGACTCCGATAATTTCACCAGCTTGAAAAACAGTATCCAAATCTGCATCGGACAGATCAAAATTTTCAATTGACAAGGTTGGCGAATATTGCCGTCTTTCTCGGACGGGATTCGTTTTTGTAAATAGGTGCCCGCGCGATCTATAACCGTTAATAAGATTTATTACACGAAATTCTTTTTGGTAATTTTCGGGGATTTGATCATCTTCTTCAAAATTAGTTTTAGCAAAATCAAATCCTTCAAAAAACTTTTGCCAGCCGATATCTACATTGTTTGGACTTTCTAAATACTCTTTATACAAATGACTTATCGCAGATATGTCTGCATTTCCAATGTATGAAATTTTGTCCATTCTATTACTCCTGTCGTATCTCGCAAATTTAAGTAATTAAATAGAAAAACGAACGAAAAAAACTTTCTTTTTGGGGATAATCGGTTCATGTATTTTTCGTGAAATAAAAAAGTTGTAATTTTAATATTCACGTGCAACCTAAATGAGAAACAATGAGTCTATCCGGTGATGCAATGATTGAGGATACCACTTTGGTAAAAGCCTGTATAAAAGGTGACTCACGAGCTCAAAAAGCGTTGTTTGAAAAGTTTGCGCCGAAAATGTTTGCTGTTTGTTTGCGTTACATAGGAGATTTTGATGAAGCCCAAGACACCTTGCAAGATGGATTTATCAAGGTTTTTAATAAGCTATCCGATTTCAAAAATGAGGGTGTCCTCGAGGGTTGGATAAGACGTATAATAGTGAATACTTGTCTTGATTCAATTCGTAAAAATCACAAGACAAAGTTCAATACCTCTATTTCAGAAGTAGAATACCAATTAGAGTACATCGATACGAGTTTTCAAAACTTAGAATTAGAGGAACTCATGAACTTAGTTCAATCCATGCCAAATGGATACAGGGTTGTTTTTAATATGTTTGCTATTGAAGGATATACGCACAAGGAAATTGGAGAAAAGCTTGGAATCAATGAAAATACATCCAAATCACAATATTTACGGGCGCGCTCTTTTTTAAGGGAACGACTAAAAAAATTAGAATGGAAGGAAAAGACAGTATAAAAGATTTGTTTGGCGAAAGGTTAATTAACCACGAGGTCCCGGTAAATCCGCAGCTCTGGTCATCTATTGCTTCTCAAATTCCAACCGTTGGTTCTACTTCAATAGCAACAGGTTCAGGTCTGTCCACTAAAATTCTCATTGCTATTTCCATCGCAGCGTCTGTTGGTACTGGTATTTATTTTCTTAAAACTAAAAATCAAGAACGCGAATTGGAAAATCCTACGAAAGGATCTTCACAAACAACATCATCCAAAAAAGAGGATTCTGATAAAAAAATCGAAAGGTCAAATTTAGAGATCAAGATTTTGTCTCAGCCAGAACAATTAAAAACAGAATTACAAGCTGAAGGTCAAAATGATGTCAATACGGAAGAAATTAATGTTCCTGATAAAACTGAGGCAACCTATACGACCCAAAAAGACAAAAATATTCATCAAAATAACAATGTGGCGGAAGTTCCAATTTCTGTAAAAGAAGTTACCCGGTCTGAGAATAAAGTGTCTGAAGTTCCTACAACCAATAGTGCAATTACCGCTGTAATTGCCCAAAACAGTATCTCTTCAACGGATAATAACTCGAATATAATTCCAAAAGAAAGTTTGTTAAACGTTGTTCTTCCAAACATATTTACACCAAATGGAGATGGTCGTAATGATTTCTTAGAATTGACAATTGAAGGGGTTACTGATTTCAGTGTGGTTGTATTGGATAATATGGGCAAAGTCATCTACCAATCAGAAGACGTTCGCTTCAAGTGGGACGGTACGCTGCCTAACGGAGAGAAAGCCCCTAAGGGACATTATGTCTATTATATTACTGGAAAAGACTCAGAAGGAAAATTAATTTCCAAGCACAGTAGGTTGACTATCAGTAACTAAATCAAATTTCAGAGAAGGCAAAAGTCTCTTTAAGGCGTATTCCTTTTTCGGTGCGCTGTACGGTGCAACACTCATTTGATGGGTCATGTTCGAAGAACAAAATAAATTCTTCGTCAGCAGCTTGATTTAAAAATACCTCTTTTTCCGAAATCGTTAATAAAGGACGAGTATCGTATCCCATCACATATGGAATAGGAATGTGCCCAACACTCGGGAGTAAGTCAGCCATGAAAACAATTGTTTTTCCTTTGTATTTAAAATGTGGAATCATCATACTTTCGGTATGACCATCAACAAATAATACATCTATATTTGACAGAAAATTTGTTGCAAAATTTCCTTTTCGTTCTATAAATTTTAATTGCCCGCTCTCTTGAATAGGCAGAATATTTTCGGAAAGGAAAGATGCTTTTTCTCGCGGATTTGGTTTTGTTGCCCATTTCCAATGATTTTCTGTGCTCCAAAACATGGCATTTTTAAATGCTGGCCTATATCCTGATTTTGAATCATTCCATTCAATACTACCGCCACAATGGTCAAAATGGAGGTGTGTAAGAAAAACATCCGTAATCATATCCTTCGAAAATCCCAATCTTTTAAGATTTCCGTCTAACGAATCATTTCCATGCAAGAAATAATGAGAGAAGAATTTATCAGTTTGTTTGTTTCCTATACCTGTATCCACCAAAATTAGTTTATTGCCATCCTCAATAAGTAGAGAGCGCATGGCCCAGGTACACATGTTTAATTCATCTGGAGGATTTGTTTTTTGCCAAATTGTTTTTGGTACAACACCGAACATTGCACCCCCATCTAACTTGAAAAACCCTGTATTTAAAACATATATTTGCATTTTTAAAAACTTAAAGGTAAACCAAGATTGATGTTTTTATCCGTTGAGTTTCTGAAAAATTGAAAAAAAAACTGTCATCAAAATAATTGATGACAGTTTTACAATTTTGTTATTTAAATTCTTAGTTTTTAACAAAATTTCCTTTAGTTACTTTGCCATTCACAGTAACTTGATAAATATACATCCCTCCATTTAGTTTCGAAACATCTATGCTAGTCTCCTGTGATTTGTGAACCACCTTTCCATCAAGCGTTGAAATAACAATATCAGAAATTTCACCGTTTGTTGATATATTCAATACATCATTTGCTGGATTTGGATATACATTTACATTGGTAGAAAGCTCAATCACTCCTGTTGTTGTGTTTATTTGAACATTATCTAACCATAATTCACTGCCTGGATATCCATTTCCCTCATTGAATAAAAATCCAATCGAAGAAGAAGCAATTATAAGGAAAGCATTTGCTGTATATCCTGCGGCCTGGAATTCTTGAACAGGTAAAGATTCCATTGTCCAATTGGCTGTAGTGCCTGTATATACATTGGCAGTAGCGTACATAACAACATCATCGTTTGGATCCGCGGTTAACGTGTCATAAATCTGAAGAAAAACAGCAGCTGAATCTCCTGCTTGTACTATATTTTTGTAGGCAAAATTTAAGGTCCAAGAAGCAGGATTAGTAATTGCTCCGGGGACATATTGTTGAATGAAGCCTGGAATGGTATCAGAAGGCCATTGTAAAAGACCCGCAGTTGCTGGATCAAAAATTGTTTTAATCTTTCCATATTGAGCACCAGCGTAGGCGCCAGATGTTTCAATGGTGTAAAGACCTTGTCCCCATCCAGGAGAATCATAGGCTATACCGGGAAGCAAAGGAGTTGCAGGTGATTCAAAATTACCGTTAACAACAATTTGAGCATTTGATGAAATAACGCAAATTAAAAAAGAGGCAAATAGTAAGATTTTTTTCATATGATTAATTTTAAATTTAATACAAAACTAATAAATTCCTTAAATAAACAATAGAACTCAACCAAAAAGGTGTTTTTTTCTTCTTGACTTATTGTTAAGAAATTTAAACTCTAAAAACTATAGTGCTCATGCTTTTCATGCAGGAAAAAAAATAAGTGTACTCAGACACTCGTTGAACTAATCACAATGTCATCGTCCGAATTGTTTTTTTTTTAAATTTTAATTTTTCCTTAAGTCGGTCAACAATATAATACATCATTGGGACAACGATAATTGTTAAGAACATTGAACTCGTTAAACCACCAATTAAAATCCAAGCCAGGCCATTTTTCCACTCTGCACCGGATCCTTTTGCAATTGCAATTGGTATCATTCCGATTACCATTGCGATGGTTGTCATCAAAATAGGACGCATTCGTTCACGAACAGACTCAAGGAGAGCGTCGAACGTATTTTTTCCTTGAGCTTTGAGATGATTTGCAAAATCCACAATCAAAATCGCGTTTTTAGCAACCAATCCAAGTAGCATCAACATTCCAAGCATAGTAAAAATTCCCATACTTGAAGAGGTCAAGTTGAGTGCTAAAATTGCACCGATGAGCGAGACAAGAATTGAAAAAAGTACCACAAATGGATAAACAAAATTGTCATATAAAGCAACCATTATAAGATAAACCAATATTAAACCCACTCCCATTGCAGTTCCCAACGCGCCTACGGACTCTTTCTGTCTTTTTACCTCTCCTCCCCATAACATCCGAATATTTTTATCTAACGGACTTTTTTCCAAGTATTTCTCAATTTCAGCCGCAACATTTCCTGAGGGTGTCCCCAAAACATAACTCCGAATAGTCGCACTTGATATTCTATTTTTTCTTTCCAAGGTAGCATTCCCATTATCTACAACTACTTTCGCAAAATCAGTCAAACGAATTTGTCTTCCATCTGAAGTAGAAAACATCATTTCCTCAATATCTTTGACACTTCGTCGGTCGAATTTATCAAGCATTATTCGAATGTTGAATTCATCACCTTTTTCATCAAATTGAGTATCATCATTTCCCGTTAGCGCGTTTTGTAATTGCAATCCAACAGAGGCAATTGGTAGACCAAGAGCTCCCATTTTGGTACGATCTAATTCTACGCGAATTTCTGGGGTAACATCATCCGTTGAGATACTTGGGTCTTTTGCTCCTTTGATTTCTTGAATTGCATTTTTTAAACGCCTTGCCTCTTTACGTAATAATTCACTATCATCTGATGACAAAAAAAGTTCAATTGGTGCCTCCTCTGATTGAACCATCCCAATATTTAATGCCTTAACCTCTATTCCCGGGTATTTATTTTCAATTTTTTCCCGTAATTTATTCATATATATTTCGGTTGGATACACATTTTGCATACCTTCCTTCATTTGGACAGTTATTTCTGACTTATTTTCAGCGCCGAATGAAGCCGCACCCATCCCCGAGCTTGGTCCACCAACATTTGAAAATACGATGGCGACGACATCTTTCTGCGCCAAAATGAGCTGTTCAATTTCTAAAGTGGTCGCATTATTTTCTTGAAACGGCGTACTTTTATCGTACTTTAATTTAATCATAAACTTACCTTGATCCCCTTGAGCGACAAATTCTTGTCCAACAATCCCCAATCCCATAGTAGCCATACTAGCTACGAATAATACCAAGATCCCAAGACCCATTATCATTTTATGACGCAGTGACCATGCAACTATAGCTACATAAGATTCTGTAAAAATTGAAACTCTACGTTCGAACCATAATAAGATTGCTTGAAATGGATTTTTAGGATTTAATTCAACTATTTTAGCAAAACGAGATGCCAACCAAGGCGTTAAAGTAAAGCAGACCAAAAGAGACATTAAAGTAGAAACGACAACAACAATCGAAAATTGACGAAGTATATCAGAGATAATACCTTCAATAAAAACAACAGGTGAGAAAACAACAACATCAACAAGAGTAATGGCAAGTGCTGTGTAGCCAATCTCATTCCTACCATCCAAGGCAGCTTTCCGTCGACTTTTACCCATTTGAAGGTGTCTATATATATTTTCTAAAACCACGATTGAGTCATCTACAAGAATTCCAATTACTAAAGACATTGCGAGAAGGGTCATTAAGTTAAGTGTATACCCAAGCAGATACATTGCAATAAAAGTTGAAATAAGTGAGGCTGGAATTGAAATTAATACGATTAAGGCATTTCGTAAACTGTGTAAAAATAACAGCATCACAGCTGCAACGAGAATAATTGCCAATTCCAAGTCGTGAATAACGGCATCTACAGAGCTAATTGTTGGAATTGATGTATCCGTAGCGATCGTAAATTTCACTCCTTCTTTTTTATATTTTTCTTCAATTTCTTTAAATTTCTCTTTTGTCGCTTTCGACATATTCACAGCATTCGCATCGCTTTGCTTCATCATTCGAAGACCAATTCCATTTTCACCATTGTAACGACTTATGGCTATTTGATCTTCCTGTGAATCGGAGATACTTGCAACATCTTTTAATCTTACCAAAGAATTATTATTCGAAATCAAAACATGATCACCTAACTCCTGAATTGTTTTAAATTTTCCAGACAGTCGTACTTTTATTTGTTCACTTTCATTTTTAACCTTGCCAGTGGGAAAATCTACATTAGCAGCGGAAATAGATTGATTCACATTTGCTAATGTTAACCCGAAAGATTTTAATTTGTCTCTGTCAATATCGACCTTAAATTCTCTTCGTTCACCGCCAATAACTTGAATATCTGCAACACCTTTGGTTTGTTTAATTGAGGGTAAAATTTGCTTCTCCATCAACAGCATAAATTCTCGATCACTGATATTTGGAGCTATGGCACTTACTTGTAATACGGGCGAAGCATTAGGTTCAATTTTAGCTAAGACAGGTTTTTGGGCAGCAGAAGGTAATTTATTTTGGGCATTATTTATCTTTCGTTGGGCATCCTGTAATGCCTCGTCCATATCAGCAGAAGGATTAAACTCAATAAGAACAACAGAGGCGTTATCTAGAGAAAAAGAGGTCACTTCTGTAATATTCTCCAATCCACTGAGTGCATCCTCCAATGGTTTTGAAACCTGATTTTCAACAGTCGCAGGGGAAGCTCCTGGATAGGTTGTTGTGACAGTTAAAATTGGTGGGGAAAAGTCTGGTAATAATTCATAACTCAGCTGATTGTAACTAATTAAACCACCACCAATAAGTATTGTAAACATTACAATAATGAAAGAGGGTCTTTTTATTGATAATTCGGTAAGTGTCATTTCAACTGTCTTTATTTTATTTTAACATTTGAATTATTCTTTAAATTCACTTGGCCTTTAATTACCACCTTATCATTTTCAGTTATCCCGGAAAAAACCTCAATGTAATCACCATCAGCTGTTCCCGAATTGAAGGATGTGAGTATCGCTTTGCCTTTTTTAACTAAATAAACCTGTGGATTTTTTGTTGAACCAATAAGAGTTTTTCTTGGAATAGACAGCGCGCTATGACTGGTACCATTCGCCATTGTGGCAGTTGCGAACATTCCTGCTTTGTATTCATTTGAATTATTTTTGACTTCAATTAATACTTTTACATTATGTAGTTTATCGGCTTGAGGGGAAATCACCTTTATTAATCCCCCTCTAATTTGATCGGGTGTAATATCAGCCGATACGTCAACCTTTTGCCCTTCCCTAAATTTATTTATATCACGCTCAGGAATATTTATAGCGAGCTTCAAGATAGAAATATCGGTAATTTCAGCCACGGGTGTTCCAATCCCAATAACGGTACCTAAATCAATCATTTTTTTTGTGATAAAACCATTGAAGGGTGAAATAATTAAACAACCCTTAATTTGCCTTAAAATCTGAGCTTTTTGAATTTCTAATCCTTTGATGGCTAGTTGAACCTTCTCCAATTGAATATCAGGAGCTGCGTTTTGTTCGGCTAAAATCCGATAGCGTTGTTCATCTTTGCGCTGACCTTCAAGATTTACTTCAATTGTTTGTAACTGAAGTTTCAGCATTTCATCGTCTAATTTTGCTAAAACGCTTCCTTTCTTCACATAATCTCCCTCCTCGAATTTAACTGTGAGTATTTTACCCTGTCCTTCTGAACTTACCATTACTTGTTTGTAAGGCTCGAATGTTCCTAAATAGGAAAATTGGCTGTCGAAAGTATGTAACTCTGGTTTAATAGTTTCCACCAAAACTGAAGCATTTACATCGTGTATATAGAGCTTGGCGGCAGCTTTTTTCCTATTCCCTATTAATGTAACGATTGTAAGGACAATTAATCCTACACCAACCACACTCAGAACCAAAACTTTTTTCATTCCACTATTATTTAATATTACCAATTGATTTAAGGTATTGAATTTCCGTTTGTCTTAATTTTAAATACGCATTAATTACGTTATTTTGTGCCTGCTGAATTTGATTATTTGCTTGGATTACATCATTTGCACTTACCGTTCCTTGTTTGAACAGATTTTCTATTTGGTTGTATACTTTCTGAGCTAAATCCAACTGATTTTTATTTAATTTCAGAGTATTCGATTGACTTTCAATTTCTCTGCGTGCATTCTTTGTGATTTGCTCTAATTGCTGAGTCAAGTAAATCTCTTGGTTTTCAATTTTTTCAAGATTCAATAAGTTGATTTTTTGTTTATTTTGGCGTTCAAGACCGTCAAAAATTGTCCAATCGAGCCTTAAACCAAAAAAAGCAGATGGAATACCTACCCTAAAATTATCTTTTGGCATCAGACTATACGTGTAATTATACGCTGCATATAATGATATGCTCGGGAAATAGGACATTTTATTGCCTTTGTTTTCCGCTAAATTCATTTGTTTCTGCTCCACAAGCAATTCGTATTGAGGGCGATAAATGGTTGTCGTGTCGTATAAAATTGTTCTCTCAATTAATTCATCCGAGAGAATTGAAATGCGATTTTGAACAGGAATACCAGTGAGAATACATAGTGCATCCTCTACTTGTGCTTTTGCCGAATTTATGTTTTGAATAGTATTTTCAAGAGATAATTTATTTAAAGTCAATTTATCAACCTCTAAGGAAATTAGTACTCCTTGTTGGACCATTGCTGTCATATTCAAAATTAGCTTATTGAGATTGTGAATATTACTATCAATGAAAGATTTCTGTTTTATCAATGCTTGAAGATTAAAATATGCACTTGCTATTTGATACTTGATTTCATCTTGCGTTAACTTGTATTGAAGATTAACTATTTTTTTATTAATGTCAAGTACAGTGAGGCCATAATTTAATTGAGGATTGTATATTATTTGAGTTAGCTGGATAGTGTTTCCAAGGTTGAATGGGACTCCAAATTTGACAGTTGCATACGTATCGGGTTCACCACCAAAAAATGCTGCGGGGACAACTTGCCCTGGAATCAGCGCATTGAATCTATAATCACCGGTTGCTGAAATTTTTGGAAATCTCGCTGCTAGGTATGTATTCTTCTGTTTTCCATTTATTTCAATATCCAGTTTCGCATTTCGAATTGACTGGTTTGCCGTATCAGAAATTTCTAAAAGCTGCTGTAAGCTATATACTTGGCAATTGATGCTAGACGAAGCAACTGCAAAAAAAATTATGAACCCTACATTCGATAAAGATAACTGTTTCATTATACTAATCTTTTTGAATGAATAAATAATTTAATAACATTTCTTTTACGACTTCTTTATATTTCACAAGGTGGGCACTGTACTCTTCATCAGATAAATTATTCAATTGTTGATTGAGCAATCTTGCCATGAATGGGTGTTGACAATTTGCCATTACTAACATGATAATACTCGACAAATCTAATTTTCTCATAATTCCATTTTTCTGAGCCTCAAGAGTTTCTTCAAAGATCCCTGATCGACCAAGTTGAGATAATATTCCTTGTGGTTCAATCCCTGCATTCTTATTTCTGGACATTTCATTGATAACAAACATTGGAATTTCGGGGTGCTTTGCCAGGAATTCAAACTCTCTATCAACGAGCTTATTAATTTTCTCTTTTAGCGTAATATTCGAAGAAAATACATCAACCATAGACAGCAGAAATTCTTCAGTAACACTTTGATAAATTAGAACGAAAAGTTGATTTTTTGATCGGAAATAATAATTTACCAAAGCTACATTTGTGCCTGCTTCCTTCGCAATTTCTCTTGATGTACATCCAGAAAATCCCTTTTGAATAAAAACACGCTTAGCGGCTATTTTTATTTTTTCTTCTGTATGTGAATCTTTTGACATAATTCAAAAATCAATATAAAGATAAACAGAGATTTTAAACAATTGTTTAAAACAAAAAAATAAAACCGTTCTTATTTCATATGAATGAAGGGAATCACCCTAATTTTAGTTGAAAAATGACAATTTTATTTTAGGAATTACGTAATCTTTTGTACCATTTTATGGCAATCATTAAGGTTATTCCAACGGCAAAGAAGCCGAATACACCATTAATCCAATTTAAACTGTTTTTTAGAACGACAAGAAATACAATGCTTACTAAAAATAAGGTTGCCACTTCGTTCCAAATACGTAATTGAGTGGATGTCCATTTGAAATTATCTTTACTGAAATCAAAAAGAATTTTTTGGCAAATAAAATGGTATATAAGAAGTAAAACAACAAATCCTAATTTAAGATGCATCCAGGTTGATACTTTATAATACTCCCAATTTAAAAATAACATCCAATTACCAAAAATAACAGTGAAGGCCATTGATGGTGTTGTAATAATCCACCACAACTTTTTTTCCATAATAAGGAACTGCTTTGATAAAATTGACCTTTCTGTTGTTTCTTTCGTTTGAGCCTCAACATGGTAAATGAAAAGTCTAACCATATAAAACAGTCCAGCAAACCAACTGACCATAAAAATTATATGAAGCGCTTTAATTGTATCCATTGCAGTTTTAATTTTTAATAAATGGTTTTCATAACGGACTAATTAAACAAAAAAGGCGAACAATTCGTTCGCCTTCAAAACACAAATTTTACTATTTACTGTTTTGTATAGGTTGCTATGCATTGTCCCTCTCCACCGATTAAAGGGGTAGAATTAACATATGTATAATTAATGGTTATTTGATTCCCCTGGCTATTCATAGTTCCAGACCCAGAAAAATCAATGTTACCAATGGTTATATTAACGGACTGCTGTGGTATGGTAATAGTCGCTCCATTTATTGTTGCATTAGCAGAACCACCTACAAGCATAAACATATTATCAATGACTAACTGATTTGCCGATGTACCAATACTAACTTCAGGTGTTCCAGCCAATGGAAATCCAGTTCCGCAATCACTTGATACGTCCCACGTTACAGTCCAATTGTCTTGTCCAATAACTACGTCGACTACCCGTTGAGCTGTCGCTGTTCCATTTGCATTGGTTGCGCTGTAATTTACTTCGTAGGATCCCGTTGTTGAGGAGTTTACATTATTTTCTGTAACTACATCGACACTCGATCCATCTTTGTTTACTGCTGTTGCACCTGGGTCATTATACGTTGATCCAACTGAAATAGAAGTGTCCGCCGAACCAATTAAAGTAAGAATAGGTGTATACAAACAACTGCCGTCGTCCTTTTTCGCTTTGCTGTTATAATTGGTTGCCACTGGATCAGTACATCCTTTCTTTTTACACGATGTGATACCAACGCCAAAGACAGATAATAAAAATAAAACAATACATTTTTTCATATTTACAACATTAAATTTTTGAACGAATTTAGTAAAAAATCAATATAAAGCAAATAAAATATGAATTTCTTTTGGTTTAAAAAATGAAAATAAGATCAAGGTAGCAAGGTGCCTTACTCCACCGTTACGCTTTTAGCCAAGTTTCTCGGCTGGTCAACATTACATTGACGCATTACTGCGATGTGATATGATAATAATTGAAGTGGAATTGTAGCCAGAAGTGGAACCAGACATTCATTTGTTTCGGGGATTTCAATTACTTCATCAGCAATTTCTCGAACATGAATATCTCCCTCTGTAACAATGGCAATAATTTTTCCTTTTCGAGCTTTGACCTCTTGAATATTAGAAACAACTTTTTCATAGGAATTTCCTTGTGTAGCAATAACAAAAACAGGCATGTTTTCATCAATTAAGGCAATTGGTCCATGTTTCATTTCTGCTGCGGGATAACCTTCAGCGTGAATATATGAAATCTCTTTCAATTTTAATGCCCCCTCCAATGCAACTGGAAAAGAGTTCCCTCTTCCCAAATATAGTGCATTTGACACATCTTTATATTGAGCAGCAATTCGTTCAATATGCCCATTGCTTTCTAAAACTCGCTTTACTTTATTGGGAATCGATTCAAGCTCGGCCAACATAGTATGAAGGGCAGACTGGGTTATTGTTCCTTTTTTCTGTGCTAAAGTTAATGCCATCAGAGCAAGAATTGTAACTTGGGCTGTAAAAGCTTTGGTTGATGCAACTCCAATTTCTGGTCCAGCATGAGTGTAAGATCCTGCATCTGTGATTCGAGAAATGGAGGACCCAACAACATTACAAATACCAAGAATCGTTGCTCCCTTACTCTTTGCTAATTCAAGAGCTGCCAATGTATCGGCCGTTTCACCTGATTGAGAAATAGCAATAACAACATCCCTTTCATCAATAATTGGATTCCTGTATCTAAATTCACTTGCATATTCAACTTCAACATTGATTCTTGCAAGATCTTCAATAAGATATTCTCCAACTAAACCTGCATGCCACGAGGTTCCACAAGCCACAATAACGAGGCGATTTGCCTGTATCATTTTATCTTCATACTCCCTGATTCCACGCAGAGAAACCCATCCTTCGTTAGTATTTAACCGACCTCTGAAACAATCAAGAATTGATCTTGGTTGCTCATATATTTCTTTCAACATAAAATGCTCATAACCTCCTTTTTCAAGCGCCTCTAACTCGAGCTCTAACTGTTGGATATATGGTGTTTTCTGCTGATCCCCAATGTTGTATAATTTGAGACCATCATTCTCAAGATCAATCACTGCAATTTCTTCATCATTCAAATAAACAACTTGTTTTGTGTATTCAACAATTGGCGAAGCGTCTGAAGCAAGGTAAAAGTCTCCTTCTGTTCCAATTCCAACTACCAGCGGACTACTTTTACGCGCAGCTACTAACCGATTGGGATAGTCTTTTGAAATGGCAACAATTGCGTAGGCACCAATAACGTAATGAAGAGCAATACGTAAAGCCTCTCCAAACCATACCTTTTCTTTTTTACTTATATTATCAATCAAATGAACCAATACTTCAGTATCTGTTTCGCTTTTAAAAACATAACCTTGATTAATTAATTCTTTTCGAAGAGAGTCATAGTTTTCTATTATACCATTGTGAATCAATGCAATCGTACCATCCATTGAAACATGTGGATGAGCATTTATATCAGTTGGCAGTCCATGAGTTGCCCAACGGGTATGACCAATACCAATATGGCCGGAAATATCGAATTGATTGGCGTAATCCTCTAAATTTGATACTTTCCCCGCTTTTTTATAAACTAATAAATTACCTTTTGATAGTAAAGCCACTCCTGCACTATCATACCCTCTATATTCGAGTCTTTTTAAACCCTTCAGAACGACAGGGAAGGCATTTTTCTTACCAATATAAGCTACAATTCCACACATAAATTAATAAGTAGTATAGGTAACGACTAATTTAGGTTTTACTTTATTTGATGTATGTATACCATTAAAAACAATTCTTTCAGCCGAATTTATGAAAAATCGAGGAGAAATTACTAAACCTGTATTCTCTTGACTATCAGTAACAATTGACTGAGCGTAACTACGAATATCAACAAAAAATAATTTCTTGACCTCATTGTATTCGCCAATGGTAGGAAGGCTTGTGTAATAATTATCGGAGTCCTGGACCTTGGTGGCCACTGAAACGCTAATACCAGGTTTGTACCTGTATCCAGTTTGGTATTGAATTGGAAGACTTAGTTCTGCTTTATGAATTATGGTTTTTTTCGGAAGATTACTCAATCCAGGTATTTTCACGATAGCTCGATGTTTAAACGCTTGAGCATAATATTCATTTTTTCCTAAGGTGGTATTTTGCAAGAGATTGCTAACTGGAGTTCCAGATGAATTAATATCTACGTGAGTGAAATCTGCACAACTTGCATTGAGCAACAGATCAAAAGTTTTAAAAATACCATTTTGACGAAAATATATTGTAATTTTTGAAGAAGGATCATTCAGCTTAACATACAAGGCGGCACCAACTCCTGGGGCTTGCGAACCATTATTAGTTCTGACGTGAATTCCTTTAAAATAACTCACAAAATTTTCATTACTTGCAAAAGTAGAGCTCCCGCTTGAAATCAATGCCTTAAAGAAACTGGTATCTAATGGGATTCTTAATTGAGCATCAACCGTATCTCCCCCGACAATTGTTTTTTCAGTGGGTTTCGGCGTTATAGTTCCTTTACCAAAGGGAACAAGATTTGTTTGTTTTATGGATTTAGTTGTAAAAGAATAATAGGTAGAATCAATATGTAAATCTTCATCCAATTCATAAACTTCAAACGTTTGAGTGCTCTGATCACCGTAAAATCCAGCATATTCAAGAGAAAGAACAACCGAATCCATGATTATAGTGGACATGTCTCCAAAATTTGGATTTATCGTTGTTAAACTAAGTTGCGTGTAAATTGAGGCATTAAATGTTCCAAATTTAGGATCGTAGTAACTTCCAAGCAATCCGTTTGGACCATTATCAGTTATTAATGAGTCCTCCTCTATGGTGTAGGTTTGAAGTTCAAAAGTGTCAACTGTTATTCCATTTAAAATTTCGTCTTCATCAAGGGTTCCTATACCAACGGAAGAGTCTTTTTTCTTACACGAAAAAATCAGAAGAAATAAGCAATTGGCTAAAATAAATTTTGTCAAAAAAGATGCATAGAATCTCTGCATTTCTCCTAAACTAATACCGATTCATCGATAATTTTATCAAAAAAAGCAGAAAGTTCCTTGGCTTGGTTTTCTTCGGCAATATAGCCTAACTTCGGGCATTTAGAATTATTGAAAACATCAAGTAATTCCGCAGGAATAGATTCAGAACCGATACACAATCCATCGATGTATTGAGCAAGGGCTTTTGTAATTCCTACACACGAGGTGTCAGAAAATTTTGAGGCTACGTTAGATGGAATACCATCAAATAATAATTTTTCAGGTAGTCTCTTGTCCCATGGGGTAGTAAAAACTTGATCAAAAATGTTGTATACAACTTTTGTACTTGCAAAATGGGGATCCTTATCATACACAAACTTAATATACAATGCCATCATTGAAGATAACCACCCATTGCAATGAATAATGTCAGGCTGCCAACCTAATTTTTTAACTGTCTCGAGCACTCCTCTGCAGAAAAAAATTGAACGCTCGTCATTATCATTATAAAATTGACCCTCAACATCACCTAAGGCTCCGTTTCTACGGAAAAGTTCATCATTATCAATGAAGTATACTTGCATACGCGCAGGGGCCACAGACGCAACTTTAATTATCAACTGATGATCATCGTCATCAATTGTTAAATTCTGTCCTGAGAGTCTTATTACTTCGTGGAGTTGATGTCTTCTTTCATTTATGCAACCAAATCGGGGCATAAATACTCTGATTTCTTTGCCGGCATCCTGAATTATTTCAGGAAGCCTTCTTGAGGTACTTGAAATTTCAGATTTAGGTGAAAAAGGGAATATTTCCTGCGAAATAAAAAGAATTTTCTTTTTTTCCATGCAATTGTAAGATGCTAATTAAGAATACAAAATTAAGAAAAAAATACCGATCTTCAAAAAAACACATAGTTTTGTGTCCAATTTGAATTGAGTTGAAAAAGATTGCAATTTGCACAACGATAAAAAGTTTGAATAATGAACTAACAAAAGTTTCAAAAAATAGAGACTATGACTTAGGGTTTGTTCCCACTATGGGGGCTTTACATAGGGGCCATCTTGAATTGGTTAAACGAGCAAGCACGGAGAATCAGTCTGTTGTCGTCAGTATTTTTGTTAATCCCAATCAGTTCAATAACAAGGAAGACCTCGAAAAATATCCGAGAACTATAGAAAATGATATAAAAGTACTTGAAAATATTTCCAATTGTATTGTGTTCATTCCAAATAAACATGAGATTTATCCAGATGACGATAATTTCCAGAGCATTGATTTACAAGGAATGGACACTATTCTAGAGGGAAAATATAGGCCTGGACACTTTCAAGGAGTGGTTCATGTCATTCATAATTTCTTTAAGTTAATTCGACCGACACGTGCATATTTCGGTCAAAAAGACTTTCAACAACTTGCGATAATAAAAAAAAGCACTCATATTTTTAATTTTCCAACTCATATAATCACTTGCAAAACAGTAAGAGATAATTCAGGACTTGCTAAAAGTAGCCGAAATTTAAGACTAAGTGCAGCAGAAAAAAGAGATGCCGTAATTATATTTAAAACCCTGATTTTTATTAAAAAAAATCGAAAATATTGTAAAACCCCAAAAGAATTGAAAATCCAAGCGATGAACTTTTTTCACAAAGGAAAATTGAAATTAGAATATATCGAAATTTGTGAATCAAAAAGTTTAGAAATTGTTGAAAACCAATGGGCTGAAAACATGACTGCATCAATTGCGGCTTACTGCGGTGAAGTACGCTTAATCGATAACATGGAAATTTAACTTACAGATTCTCTACATTAAAACAAGTTTGCATTTTTTTGGTAAGAGATTTTATTACTAATTCGTATGAATTATTAATACATTCTACTAAAATTTCTTGTGGAATTTCTGCCCTTAAGCTTATGGTAATCCAATGCTTTTTGTTCATATGATATCCAGGTTGGATTCCTTCGAAACGCTCTCTTAACTCGATACTCCGTTCTGGACTGCACTTTACACTTATTGATATTGGATTATTAATATCAACCAACAAGAAAATTTTTCCACCGATTTTGAAAACAAGTGTTTGATCGTCAAAAGGAAAATCTTCATTCACATATGGTTTAGAGGCACATAGAGAATAAAGATCCTCAATGTTCATCTAGTGAATAGCAGGTGCATTGTCAAATTTACCGAGATTGTAGAGCATTTTTGAATGCCCTAATAAAGCGCCTAAGAAGGAGTTGTAAGAATGATAGGGTAAGTTAAATTCGTTTGCAGTTTCTCGGACAATCTTTGATAATTTTGGATAATGAACATGACAAATATTTGGAAACAAGTGATGTTCTACTTGATAATTCAAGCCACCAATATACCATGTAAGAATTGAGTCACTTGGAGCAAAATTGGCCGTGTTGTACAACTGATTAATCGCCCAATCTGCATCAACATTACCAGATTCATCCGGCTTTAAATAATCTGAACTTGGAACCACGTGAGCCGGTTGGAAAATTGCTGCCAAAATAAAACCACAAATAAATTGCATCGTTGCCCAACCCAGTAAGGACATGTACCATGGGGCATCGATTAGCAATATAGGTAAGGCAAGAAATAGTGACATGTAAACTATTTTACTAACAATTAGATTTGTTAAATGTCTCGAAAAACTAATTTTTTGAGTTTGTATCAATCCTTTTTTCTTGTATCTAACGGCTTGTTGAAAATCTTTTGTTGTTGACCACATCATTGTCATTAACCCATAAAAAAACCACGCATAAATAAATTGAAAACGATGGAGTTTATTTCTTTTTGTATGAGGGGAAAATCGTAAAATAAATGAAGGCGGTTTGATATCTTCATCCATATCAGCAACATTCGTGTACGTGTGGTGCAGAACATTGTGTTGTATTCGCCAATTAACATCACTACCACCCAAAAGAACCATCACCTTACCAACTATTTTATTGACCAATTCGTTTTTAGAATAAGCCCCATGATTGGCATCGTGCATTACAGACAAACCAACTCCAGCCATTCCGATACCCGTTATACTCCACAGTGCAATAAACAACCATGGAGAATAGTCTACAAAAAATAACATACTGAAAGGGAAAAGGTACAATGTAAGCATAAATATAGTTTTGACCACCATATTTGTGTTTGCGTGGCGAGAAATATTATTTTCTTTAAAATAGCTATTTACTCGTGATCTTAAAACTTTATAAAATTCGGTAGTGTCAACACCAGTAAATCGAACATTTTTATATTGCATGATAAAATTTTAACAAATTTAAAAATTAATAAAATACATCAACATATGTGATGTGTAACTTTTGCATAAACTCAAGTTGAAAAGTCGCATTTTTTACCTGTTAAGCATCGGACTAAGAGTATGATGAAAACAAATATTAGATTCATATGTTCGCTCACAACGAAGAAATAGTTTAACCAAATGACTATGATCCAAATTGCGCATGAGATAAAAGAGTATTTTAATTTGGGTCGCAATTTATTTAACTCCTCAGGAGATTTCATTTTATGGATGAAAACCAGGACATCCTGATTCATTTTAATGCTTAATATAAAGTAGAGCAGAGGCAAAAGAATAATTACTTGAGGTATTCCAAAATCTTCGAAAAGAAGAAAATTAACCCACTCAGTCGTAATTGACTTATTTGGATTAAGGGTATAAATAAAAAGATGAACAAAAACTAATTCTAGAAAAAAATCTACGAACAGAAAACCAATAGATTTTTTGTCTATTGGCTGGTCTTTTTTTAAAACCCGTTTATTTATTTTTCTAAATGTTTCATTTCTGAAATAGTTCGTAAAAAGAATATCAATTAAATAGTACGCTAAAATAAAAAATAGAGACCAATTCCACAGAAAATAGCCGAGTAAAGGGATTGCTAATTCCCCAAGAAGCTGAATAATAATCGCCGTTTTTTTACTCATTACTTTAGTGCGGCAACACGTTCTTTTGTTAACTCAAATTGTGGATTGTATTTTAATGCTTTGGCATAAGCTTGTAAGGCTCTTGTTCTGTCATTTTTATCTTCGTAACATAGTCCGATATTATGCCACGCTTTGACAAATTCGGGTTGAATATCTATGGCCATTTGGTAGTAAATAATTGCACTGTCTAATTGATTTTCGGTATGAAATTGTTTTATGTAACCCAAATTAAACCAGCCTAAATGATATTTATCATTTACCCGCATTAATTCATGATAACCTCTCTCTGCGTCATTGAACCTCTCTAACATTTGATCACAATAAGCAACGCCATATAATGCCTCAGATAAATTGGGATTTATCGCAACGGCACTTCTAAATTTTTCAATGGCAATTTGATATTTTTCATCTTCAGTGTAAAGCTGGCCCAGTCGTAAATAAGCCAATTCAAATGTTGGATCTTGTTGGACGGCTGTTTCGTAAGATGAAATAGCTAATTTTCTATTGTTTTGCATAAGAAAAATTGTTCCTTTCATAATATATGCATCACGGTATTTTGGATTAATCTTTAGCGCCTGATCCACATATTGTATGGCCGTTTGAAAGTCGGAAAAATAAGCATAAGTTGAAGATAGCCCAACAAGTGCTTTTGTATTTTTTGGTTGTTTTTTAACGATGAATGAGTAATGAAATTGAGCGCGAGAAACATCGGTAACCGAGCGCTCAGGATCATTTGAAAGTACATCCGCATACAAAAGACGAGTATCAATACGGGAACTATCCAAACGAAAGGCTTTAGTAGCATCTGGTTTCGCAATATCAAAATACTTCTGGTTGTATTTCGTTAGAAAGGAATCAAGCATTAAATTTCCTCGTTTCACGAGAAGTCCAACATTATTTGGATCCTTTGCAAGTAGGCTATCTAAATTTTCGTTTTTTACAGTAACTTTTTCACCTTTTTCTTTACAGCTAAAGATTAGGAAAATTGAAATAAATAAGAATAAACAACTAATTAAGTGTTTCATTTGTTAAAAGATAAACAAAAATACCTTTTTTGTTGATGATACTGTAATTTCTCGTTAATTTTGATACATAATTTCATCAAATGAAAAATCGATATGCTCTTTTACTCACTGTTTCCTTCGTTCTTATAACGCTAGATTATTTTTCACAGGGGTGCTCACAATGTAAAATGTTAGCAGAACAAGGTTCAGAAGTGGATGAGGGATCTTTTGGCAGCACGATTAATTCGGGTATTTTGTACTTAATGGTAATCCCCTATTTGATTCTCATGTTTCTTTTTAGAGAACGTATATTTCGAATATTAAAAGGTTTATTGAAGAAATAAATCAACGAAGAAAGCCCCCCAGAATACTGCGATTCCAGAGAGCCTCTCTACTGTTCTTTTAGTTTTCTGTTTTAAAGTTTATTGAGCCCTTTCTTACTCTTTAACACGTTGAATCCAACGTTGAATCCGGTGTAACCTCCCCCTTTTTGTGATGAATAGAAAACATTAACGGGAATATTTAAAGAGCCAGCTTTGAACGTTCTTCCTATTGCAAAGACAAAAGAAGTATTAAGTTTAGTTACTCCTCTTTTATCAAAATGTGATTCAGAAAAATCATAGGTTGAAACTCCCGAAGCTGCTGCCGGAGTAGGTGCAATAAAGTATCCGTTTGTATTGTATTGTGGATCATTTCCATAGGTCTCATAGGCATATGTATCCCAATCTGATCTTGAAAAATAACGACCATCTAAACTGAATTTATTTTCCTTGTCAAAAAATCCGTCTGAAACCTGTTTTAAACCGAATCCTGGTCCAAAAGCTAATTCCCAATTTCCTTTTCCAAATCTAAATCCGTTCATAAAGATAAAAGAGGGTATAAATTGACCTTGTTCCAAACCGGAAACGTTAAATATACCTTCAACAAGTGCTGAAAAATTTTCCGTTCCAACGTATTGTCCTTCCAATTGGTATCCAATCATACTTACAAATGGTGCAATTCCAATTCCACCCTGATCCTCAGGCCTAGTGGCAAACTCATAAACAGATCCTACTAAACCAGCAGCACCAACACGTGGGCCTGAGTTATTAATTTTCCCTAGACTATTGGATGTAATCACATCATTTTTAAATGCTAATCGATCAACCACTACTTTATCTGTTGCAACACCATGCATTTCTTTTAAAAGAATTTCAATCATACGTTGAATTTCCAATTCTTGATTGTCAAATTCACGAACGGCAGATTTAAAAATCGTTTTATTTTTAACATCAATTATTTTTAACGTAATGGCAATTTTATTTCCCAATAGATCTAGACTGCCGCACATTACATAATCCGTATTCAAGGAATTTCCGAGTTTTATTAAACAATTTTGACCAAAACAATCTTGGGCATACTCAGGATTTGATTTAATTACATCAGCCATATCGAACTCATCATATACTTTATATTTGTTGAGTTTAATTAATTCCAATCGCATCATTCGTGCAGCCGATTCGGTTTTTACTGTCAGAGAGGTTACATTCGGGTTTGCAACTGCGATTGTTTGATTTGCATCAGTAACTTGGGCGATAAAGGTCGAACTAATCAGAAATGTGAGTAGTACAAAAAAGAAACTTTGTGTTTTCATCCTTATTAATTTTATTGATACAAAGTTGTTGCAAAAAATGAAAGTGTTAAAATTGTTTTTTGAAAGATTAAAAAATCAATTTGCGAATATCGCAAATGATTAGTTTTTATTCAAATGCAATATCAGCCTCTATTTTTGTCTTAAAGGAGCGGATCATTTTTTCTAAATCAAAGAAATAACTGTTTCGTTCTTTTTCGTTTACCTGGCTAATTAAACTTGAGTTCGCTAATTGTTTATCTAAAATCTGCTTGGTATCTTTAACATAGTTTACATCAGTGGTGTGAAGATAATTCATAATATTATGAGAAATAAAAATACCTTTTGTCTCATTAGCTTCGTAATAAAAGGTAGCTTCCGCATTGATTGTTTCATTGATGTACATATCGAAATTGTTGCCTTGGGCAGGAGCTGATGTACCAAAAATAAATTTTTTACCAATGGAAGCTTGATTTTTAAGGTGTTCAACTAAAAGTATAGCTCTATCGCAAAGAAACAAAGCATAAGTTGGATTTTCGAATAGATGAGCTTTATAGTAATACCAAATTTGCCGCATGAAACCACGCATCAACTCTTGATCGTATATTTCTATCGTCGGAATCTGGTTATACAACTGTAAAATTTCTTTTCCTAAATCAAAAACTCCATCTGGTATTTTTTCATGGACAAATTTTTGGTTCGAATAATCGGAAATTTGTAAATGTGTTTTGGCCCAAAAGAATAAGCGAAAACGAATAAGTTGAGGAAAATTTAGTAATTGAAAAAATTGTACATTATTAATGGCTAATAATATCGTTGGATTTGAAAATGATTTTAAATGAGCGAAACGATCTCGTATACCCTCCAAATAACTAACTAAACTAAAATCATATGTATTTAACGGCGGGAAGTCAAACATTGCCTTGCCTGTTCCAATTTCGGCAAGCTTGTCAAATGAAATTTCAAAATGTTTACAAATTTTTTGAATCTCACTTGCACTTAATGGCGTTTCATTTCTATAACGCCTATAAACAGCATCAGGGCTAATATGCAGAACCTCCGATAAAGCATTACCAAGTGAATCTTGATTTCCAATTTTTGATTTTATCTCCTGAAAAATCAAACTTTGTATGGATATTTTCATTACTCTAAAGTTAGAGTAAATAAATTTATAAATGAGAATGACGTTTTAAAAATTGAAAAACATAGTAAAAAGCAAGAGTTTTATCTAATTAAAATTGCTCCTCAATTGAAATATTTAGGCAACCATTAGGTAAAAAAGTAGTTTTTAAACTTATGTTGCAAAGTTGTATATTTACATTTTAGGTTAAAATTGAAAAAAACTGGATTAATTTTCTATTTACTGATATCCCTCAGTATATTTGGGCAAGACATATGGATTACCCCAAACCGCGGTCAATGGGATGACCGTATTCTTTACAATGTAGACATTAATCAAGGAAAATTGTATTTAGAAAAAAACCAAATGACCTTTTTCCTTACTGATGCCATGGCCCACAATCACGCTGAACATAAACATCACTCAGAGGAAAAAAATGGAACTGCTTATCATGTGATCAACCAGACTTTTTTAAATGCAAACCCAAATACCTACAAAGAGGAAAAAATACCATCAAATCATTACTCAAACTATATCTTAGGGTCTGACCAAACTAAATGGAAATCAGAGATTTATTCCTTTCAGGAAGTTCATTACAAGCAATTCTACACTGATATTGATCTTTTTTACTGTACTAAAGATAAGCAACTGAGCTATAACTTTTTTATCGCACCACATGCTGATCCCTCTCAAATACAATTCAAGCTTACCGGCGCAGAGTCGGTCAAAATAACGGCTGAAGGCACACTCGTTTTAAAACATCGGTTTGGTGAAATAATAGAATCCGCACCTATTGCCTGGACTGAAAATGAAAAAGGAATAAAAACCAAAGTGGCCTGTCGATTCCTCCAAATGCAAGATACAATACGATTTTATTTCCCCGACGGATACGCAAAAAATGAAAAACTAATTATAGACCCCAGTCTGACATTTTCCACCTTTACAGGTTCAACAGCTGATAATTGGGGCTTCACTGCCACACCCGATATCAATGGGAATTTGTTTGGGGGGGGTATTGTTTTTGGGGCGGGCTATCCGCTCTCAACAGGCGCTTACGACCTAAGTTTTAATTCTGGAACTGGAACATTTCCTATCGATATCGGAATAACAAAATATAATGCGGTTGGTACTAACATCTTATATTCAACGTATATCGGAGGAAGTGGGAATGAAACACCTCACTCTATTGTATCCGCCCAAAATGGTGAATTATACATTTATGGTGTAACGTCATCTACAAATTTCCCTATGGCAGGAACACCCTATGACAATACGCACAATGGGGGGCCTTATGAAATAGAAAACTCATTAGAATTTAACGGTGCTGATATTTATGTAGCACGCTTGAATCCGAATGGTACCACTTTATTGTCATCAACCTATATTGGAGGAGCAAATACAGATGGTCTAAATACGAATAGTTTAAATTACAATTATGGCGATCAATTCCGGGGCGAGATTATCCTCGATGGTAATCAAAATGTCTATATATCGAGTACGACAGCCTCATCAAATTTTCCAACTGTTTCAGCAAGTCAATCCACATTAAATGGAAGTCAAGATGCAGTTATTTTTAGATTAAATTCGTCACTTAGCACGCTCGCGTGGAGTACTTATTTTGGTGGTAGTGGGCTCGAAACAGGAAATGCAGTATCTATTTCAAGCAATGGATATATTTATGCCGCGGGAGGTACTTCTTCATCCAGCTTACCGCTTTCTCTCGGCAATGATTTATCATTCAATGGAGGTATTTCTGATGGTTATGTATTACGCTTAAATCAATCTAATGGCCAATTTGTTGCGGGAACTTACATGGGAATGAATGAATATGATCAAACCTATTTTGTTGATACAGATATCGATAATTTTGTGTACGTGTATGGTCAGAGTGAATCAAATTGGGGTGTTTCGCCAGGGTGTTATGGAACCCCGAATTCTGGACAATTTGTGAGAAAATACTCGGCAGATTTACTTTCTATTTCTTGGTCAACGATGATTGGTGCTGCACATGGACATGTTGAAATATCACCTACTGCTTTTCTCGTTTCAGATTGTTATGATATTTATTTGGCAGGATGGGGAGGTATTTTAAATCAAAGCGGACAGGCAACCTCTTCAACGAGTAATAATTTTCAATGTACCCCAGATGGGTATCAACTCATAACAAACGGAAATAATTTTTACATCGCAGTCCTTGATCAAGATGCCAGTGCACTGAAGTATGCAACATTCATGGGAGGAACCACCAGTAGCTCCAACCACGTGGATGGAGGAACGAGCCGTTTCGACAAATCGGGAAGGATTTATCATGCGGTTTGTGGTGCATGTGGAGGAAACGATTATGGATTTACAAGCACTCCTGGAAGTTGGTCTCCAACGAATAACAGTCCAAATTGTAACATGGCAACCTTCAAGTTTGAATTAAGTGCAATTCAGGCCATTGCAGCACAACCTGTACCCTTAATTTGTATACCGCAATCCGTTTATTTCCAAAATAATAGTATTAATGGAAACGCTTATTTATGGTACTTCGGAGATGGCAACTCATCCACAGAATTTGAACCTATTTACCAATATACAACGCCAGGAGTTTATGATGTAACCCTCATTGTCACTGATACGAATGGCTGCTTTAGTCCAGATTCCAGTACGATAACAATTAATATAGGTTCATTTGAAGGAGGTGTGGTGGCTCCACCGTCACCCATTTGTCCGGGTGATAACTTTCAATTTGAAGCATACGGCGGAGCAAATTACAGCTGGACACCTGCTCAATACTTGAATAATCCAAATGTATACAACCCAGTTGCGACAATAACTCAAACCACTACTTTCACTGTCACAATCTCGGACAGCTGCGGCTCTGTAGCGTTCCCCGTAACACTCGAAGTGTATGATAATTCCATTTCGATTTCTCCGGATACAAGTATTTGTATTGGAAACAGCGTCCAGCTCAATGTAAACTCATCAGGATCCATCACATGGTCCCCACCAACCTATCTAAATAATCCGACTTCTTTTTCACCAATATGTACGCCGCAACAATCCACTACGTATACAGCAAATGTTACCAATCAATATGGATGCGAAAATCAAGCTCAGGTCACCATTAACGTTTTTCTCAATCCACCTATACCCATTTTAGAAGATACAGTTCAAGTATGTGAGGGAGGCAGTGTTGGTATTGTTGTTTCTGGTGGAAATAGCTACTCTTGGCAAAATAGTCCATACCTAAACACCACACAAGGAAGTGCTGTTATTGCCAATCCCCCGAATGATAATTGGTTTTATGTAACAGTAACAAATACATGTGGAAGCACTCAAGATTCCATTTTGGTTCAGACAATAGAAGCTCAAATTCAAGCCGGTAATGACACCATTATTTGTCCAAATGAAACGGCCATTCTATGGGCGTCAGGTGCTAGTTATTACCAATGGAATCCACCTGCTACGTTTTTTGAATTATCTGGGAATTTGGTTGAGGTAAGTCCCACACAATCGACAAATTATCAAGTTATTGGAACGGATGCAAATGGTTGTAAGGACACTGCGTACGTTTTAGTCCAATTATTTCCATATCCTTCTTTAATCGTGACATCAGATATATTTGCTTTTTATGGTGAAGAAATTCAACTTTCTGCTACCTCAAATACACCGGGTAATTTTACATGGTATCCTCCGACAGCTTTAAGTTGCAGTGATTGTTCAAACCCAGTAGCTGCGCCAAACCAAGACATTACCTATTTTGTCAACTTTGAAGATACGAATGGTTGCTACACAGGTGCCTGGGTAAATATCTATTACGATGCCTTGGTATACGTTCCAAACACATTCATTCCGGATGATGATGCTAAGAATGATGTATTTCAGATTTATGGGTCAAATATTTATGAAATGGAATGTCTGATATTTAATCGGTGGGGAGAGCTAATTTGCACATTAAATTCAATAACTGATTCTTGGGATGGAACCTATCAAGGAAAAAAATGCCCAGATGGAACTTACACTTGGAAATTGACCATTACAGACTTTCAAAATAGACACAAACAAATCACCGGTCACATTAACCTACTTAGATAGAGATGTGGAATATATCTTACCCTTTTTTGAAAAGAGATAAATACCTAAAGCGTTAGCGACTTCAAGAATTCATTCTTTGTAGCTTCGTTTTCAAATTTTCCAGAATAATAACTTGTGACAGTTGATGAAGACTCATCTTTAATTCCACGAGAAGAAACGCACAAGTGTTTTGCGTCGATCAACACCGCAATATCTTGTGTTCCTAAAACATGTTGTAGTTCTTTAGCAATCTGAACCGTTAAACGTTCCTGAACTTGAGGCCTTTTTGCAAAATACTGGACAATTCGATTTAGCTTTGACAAACCAATAACAGATCCATTGGATATATAAGCAACGTGAGCCTTTCCCATAATTGGAACGAAATGATGCTCGCAATTGCTGTAAAAGGAAATGTTTTTTTCAACCAACATTTGATTGTATTGGTATTTGTTCTCAAAGAGGGCAATTTTTGGTTTATTTTCGGGATTCAATCCTGAAAAAATTTCTTGAACATACATTTTTGCAACTCTATAAGGAGTTCCTTTTAAACTGTCATCCGTTATGTCTAACCCTAATGTTTCCATTATTTTTTCGAAATGAATAGAAATCTCCTCAATTTTTTGAGCGTCTGATATAGAAAATGCATCCTTTCGCATGGGAGTTTCAATGGTTGTTAGAATATGCTCGTTACCTAATTGTTCGTATAATTCACTAAGTGAAATTGAATCTGTCTTCATAGTCTTTTTTTTAGTTAGCTTAATGGATACATTAAATTAGTTATAAACCGTAAAAGTAGAAACATATGAATCTGAATTTTGTTTAATCTTTATTGCATAAAACTTAAACAAAATAAAAATCACCTATGGGAAGTAATACCCTATTAAGATTAGTTAATGGATTAAATTAAATTGGATTTCTGTCCAAACCTTTTCAGCCGCATAATCCCACGAAAATAACTGAGCACGTTGAATTCCATTATTTCTCAAAGTATCTCGCAATTCTTGATCGTGAAACAGACGATTCATGCCTTTGAGAATCTCATTTTCGTTGAATGGGTCACAGTAAATTGCGGCATCTCCCGCAATTTCAGGCAAACTGGTTTTATTCCCGGATAAAATGGGAATACCACATTTCATCGCTTCAACCAACGGAATTCCAAATCCTTCAAAATAAGGTACATATGCTAAAGCGAATGCAGAGGCCGTATATTGAACCAATTTTTTTTGTGTGAGATGTCCGGTAAATCGGATGTTTTTTTTAACCGTTTCTGGAATATCGATGGAATGCCCTTTCCACATGGGTTTTCCAACGATAACCAATTCCATATCTGGAAAGGAGTTTTTATCCATGAAACGCTCAAAGGAATTTACCAAGCGTTGCACATTTTTGCGTGGATGAATAGACCCGACAAAAAGAAAATAGGGTTTCAGATTATTATCGTCTCTAAATACTTGAATTTCCTCATTTGAAAAAACACGATATTTTTCTGAAGCGCCATTCCAAGCAACTACAATTTTTTGAGGGTCAATTTTATAAGTTGTTACAATATCTTGCTTCGAAGATTCCGATACAGTGATTATTTTCTGCGAGTGACGGGCAAATTTCGGAAAGTATTTTCGGTAATACCAACCCACTAATCCCGGTAAATCTTCCGGATAATGTTCAAAATTTATATCGTGTATGACGTTTATTTGAGGAATACGTGAACCTAAAACTAACGAACCGTCTGGGGAGAAAAGTACGTCGATTTTATATTTTTTTAGCGCTCGGTTCAAGCTCCATTCAAACCAAATTAGGTAGAGAAAGGGATGTCTGGCTTGAGGTTTTAGAACTATTTCTTTACAATTAGAACCGAATTTAAATTTCTTGTCCACTTTACGATCAAAAAACAACATAAATTCATGTTCGGGATGATTTTGTACAATTCGTCGAACAACTTCAAAAGTATACCAGCCAAATCCTTCCATTTTATCGGATAGTAAAAAGCGGGTATTTATTCCTATACGCAAAATTTAGATTAAAACAGGAACGGATTTTATTTCTTTTAAAACTCCATTCCATAAATGCATTCTCATTTTTAACGCATCAATAGATACTTGTGTTGCTTCATACCATTTTAATTCATCATTTCCGCATAGCTCTTGTATCATTTGCAGAGACATTGGTCCGTGTTCACCGCCATCTACTTCAATGTGTCTTTCAAGGTAATATATCAAATCAGAAAGAGAGTTACCAGTTTGTTTTTCAACAGTTTTTACAATTTCAATAAACATATCTGGAATTAAATCTTCACGACCGAACGTAAATAATGCAGCCAATTCGTGAGGTTTATTTTCTTTTATTTTTTGAAAGGTGAATGAAACAAAATCAATTGTATTTTTTGAAATAGTAAGATGCTCTAAATCTGATTTTACCGTATTTAGGTCACTTCTTTGAACAAATGATAAAACCTCAGCGGTATCTAATCCAATTTGCTCCATTGCCTTCAGATATAATTCAAAGTGACTTACCGGGTTTCCACTTTTATCCAAATCACTTTCTTCGCCCAATACAATTTCATTTATCAATCTGCGAGTGGAGGCAGATCCACTTGGTCTCCAGGGTAATTCAACTGAAGTCAAATTGATTTGAAGTGCTTTTAGCAGACTCATGAAATCCCAAACAGCGTAGATATGTTGTTTCATAAAAATCTGAATGGCCTCTAATGAGTTTAACTCCGAATACAACGGGTGGGCAAGAAGCTCCATTCTAAATGGTTCAATATCAGATTTTAATTCATTAAGTTCTTTTGTCATTTATTTCAATTTAATTCCTAATTCGTTCATTTGCTCATCCTCAAGAGGTGAAGGAGCGTCGATCATGGTGTCTCTTCCGCTGTTATTTTTTGGGAATGCGATATAATCCCTAATTGATTCTGAACCGCCCATGGTTGCAACCAATCGATCTAATCCAAATGCCAATCCACCATGTGGAGGAGCCCCAAATTCAAAGGCATTCATCAGAAATCCAAATTGCGCTTGTGCTTGTTCAGGAGTGAATCCAAGTAGATCAAACATCTTCGCTTGTAAGTCTTTATTATGAATTCGAATAGACCCTCCGCCCAATTCAACGCCATTCATAGCTAAATCGTATGCATTGGCGCGCACTTTACTCGGATCTACTTCCAACAAATGATCATCTTCTGGTTTTGGCGAAGTAAATGGGTGGTGCATGGCATGCCAACGATTAGCATTCTCATCCCATTCCAAAAGTGGGAAATCTACCACCCAAAGCGGCTTGAATTCATCCACTTTTCTCAATCCCAATTGATTTCCTAAATGCAAACGCAATTCACTTAATTGTTTACGGGTTTTATCCAAATCACCGCAAAGAATCAATAACAAATCTCCGGGTTTCATTCCTGTTTGACTTGCCCATTTTTCGAGTTCTACGGTATCATAAAATTTATCCACAGAAGATTTAAATGTTCCATCTGAATTATAACGCATGTAAACGAGACCTTTTGCACCAATTTGTGGACGTTTTACCCAATCGGTAAGTTCGTCGAGTTGTTTTCTAGTAAATTCAGCAGCCCCTTCTACATTAATTGCCAATACAGACTCAGCGCTATCGAATACCACAAATCCTTTACCTTGCGTTCGAGAAGTCACATCTTGAAATTCCATTCCAAAGCGAATATCTGGTTTATCAGAACCGTACTTCTCCATTGCCTCTTTATAGGTCATTCGAGGAAATTCTCCCTCAAATTCAACATTTTTAACAGTTTTAAATAGATGCTTAATCAATCCTTCAAAGGTTTGCAAAACATCTTCTTGTTCTACAAATGACATTTCACAATCGATTTGAGTAAACTCAGGTTGTCTATCGGCGCGTAAGTCTTCGTCTCTGAAGCACTTAACGATCTGGTAATAGCGATCGATACCAGAAACCATTAATAATTGCTTGAAGGTTTGAGGCGATTGAGGTAAGGCATAAAATTGTCCTTGATTCATTCGGCTAGGCACCACAAAATCACGAGCTCCCTCTGGAGTGGATTTAATTAGAACTGGTGTTTCAACATCCATAAAATTTTGAGAGTCCAAATATTTGCGCGTTTCGAGGGCAACTTGATTTCTCAAAAGTAATTTTTGATGAACTGGATTTCTTCTTAAATCCAAATAACGATATTGCATTCGCAATTCATCTCCACCGTCCGTATCGTCTTCAATTGTGAACGGAGGCGTTTTTGATTTATTTAAAATTTGCAGATTTTCAACTGAAATTTCGACTTCTCCTGTAGGGATGTTTCGGTTTTTACTTGATCTTTCAATAACAACCCCAGATACTTGAATTACATATTCTCTACCCAGTTTTCTTGCGCTTTCGCACAACTCGGCATCTAAATCCATATTAAAAGCTAATTGAATAATTCCATATCGATCACGTAAATCAATAAAAGTCATTCCGCCTAAATCTCTGGATTTCTGGACCCAACCAGAAACAGTAACTTTTTGATTATTATTTATTAAACGAAGCTCACCACAGGTATGTGATCTGTACATATTTCAGTTTTGTACTACAAAAATAAAAAAACAAAACTGAAGAGGAAAGGTTTGAGAAAAGTTGCTTGAATTTCAGTATTATTTTTCTTTCTCCTTGAGTATTTGCTTCCTCATTGCCTCTACTACCCCATCAACAGCCTCCTCAAAAGACTTACACTGTTTTTTCGCGAATAATTCTTTACCAGGAAGATGAATTTTAAGTTCAACAATTTTATTCTCTTTTTCTTTCACTTTATCCAAACGAAGAAAAACTTCAGATGATAATACCTTATAGTTAAAAAGTTCTAATTTATCCATTCTACCATGAATGAAATAAACCAATTTTTGATCAACCTTGAAGTGAATGGAGTGAATTTTCGTTTCCATAATAATTATTTTTTTCCTCCACGAGGATGAGTCTGTGAATAGATTGAGGTTAATTGGGCAAAAGAATTGTGCGTATATACTTGCGTTGCCGACAGATTTGCATGGCCTAGTAAATCTTTTAATGTTTCCAAGCCTGTTCCCCTATTCAACATGTGTGTTGCAAAAGTATGACGCAAAACATGAGGGCTTGTTTTATCAAGATTTGTTGCCAAACTGAGGTACCGGTTTATGATTCGATAAACGAGCATAGCATATATTTTTTTTCCAAATTTCGTTGAAAACACAAATTGATTTTCTGTAATTTTTTCATTTTTGACTTGAACGTATGAATAAATTTGTTGATACAATTCTTTCGATATCGGGATAATACGTTCTTTATTTCTTTTTCCAATTACCTTAATCGAATCATCAGATACATTTTTAATCTTTAATTCGATAAGCTCACTCAAACGAATCCCTGTTTGATAGAAAAGTTCAAAAATAAGTTTGTCTCGCTTTCCTTCTAAGGAATCAGAATATAAATCTTCCATTTTTTGAGATTGTATTTCAGATTCTTTCGCAAAAATAGGAAGTCGTTTTTCATTTTTTGGACCTTGAATTTTCGCCATTGGATTGACTGATACTATATCCTTTTTTCGCAACCATTTATAAAAGGTTCTTAGAGCAGCTAATTTTCGATTGATTGATTTTGCCTTTTTTTTGTCCGCGAAAAGCAGTACAATCCAACCACGTATAAATGTTGAAGTTAGTTCATTAAACTCGTTGATTTTCTTTATTCCCGCAAAGTTTATGAACTGAGTCAAATCTCTTTCATACGCATCAATAGTATGTTGCGAATAGCGTTTTTCTGCCGTCAAATAAATAATAAAATCATGGAGCATAAAAAAAGGAGCTTTTAGGCTCCTTTATTACGTAAAATATACTATTTTGTTACTGTTCAGATGAGAATAAATGCTGTTTGTAAGCAGCACGGATGATTTGTTGTCTTTTTGTTACAGAAGGTTTTTCAAATTCCTTGCGAGCACGCAACTGTTTCATAACGTTGGTTTTTTCAAATTTCTTCTTGTATTTTTTCAACGCTTTTTCAATATTTTCGCCTTCTTTAATAGGAATAATTAACATGTACTATTTTATTTAATTGTTTAAAGGGGCACAAAGATAAGCATAAACAGAATAAAACACAAATTATTTCAGAATTTCTCTTGATATAACTAGTTTCTGTATTTCGGAAGTGCCTTCACCAATAGTCATTAGTTTCGAATCGCGTAAAAACTTTTCAGCTGGGTATTCCTTCGTGTAACCATACCCCCCCATAATTTGAACGGCTTCATTTCCGCATTTTACAGCTATCTCAGATGCAAAATATTTGGCATATGCTCCCTGTTTAGTCACCGGTTGTTTTTTATTTTTAAGATCCGCTGCTTGGAATGTAAGAAGCTCAGCTGCTTTAACTTCCGTTGCCATATCTGCTAATTTGAATCCGATGGCCTGAAAATTTGCAATTGGTTGACCAAACTGTTCTCTTTCTTTTGCATATTTTAAAGAGGCCTCATAAGCTCCGCGGGCAATACCACAACTTAATGCTGCAATAGAAATTCTCCCTCCATCCAATATTTGCATCGCCTGTTTGAATCCCGTTCCAACTTGTCCAATTACATTTGCTTCAGGAATCCGAACGTTATCAAAAATCAACTCAGCAGTTTCACTTGCCCTAACTCCCAACTTTTCTTTAATTTTTACCGCTGAGTATCCGGGAGTTCCCTTTTCAATAATGAAAGCCGTGATTCCATTACTATCCAACAGGTCGCCTGTCCGAATTAAAATTACAGCAATATCACCTGTTAATCCGTGGGTTATCCAGTTTTTTGACCCATTAATGACCCATTCATTCCCCTCTTTAACAGCCGTGCATTTCATCCGCATCGCATCAGAACCCGTATTGGCCTCGGTTAATCCCCAAGCTCCTATCCACTCACCAGATGCTAGTTTTGGTAAATATTTTTTCTTTTGTTCTTCGGAACCATGATAGTAAATATGACCTGCACATAATGAGTTGTGTGCAGCTACACTCAATCCAATTCCGCCACAAACTTTTCCTAATTCCATTAAAGCCGTTGCATATTCAAAATAACCAAAACCAGCGCCACCATATTCTTCTGGAATAAAAATACCAAGTAGACCAAGTTCACCCATTTTTTTCATAACATCTAGTGGAAAATGTTCTTCGGCATCCCATTTTTTGTAATTCGGCCTAATTTCCTTTTCCGCAAAATCTCTCACCATTTGGGCAATCATTTCTTGGTTTTCATTGTATTCAAAATGCATTTTTCTTTCCTTCTTATTAATATGTTACTAAACTATAAATTTGATTCGTTTGTTTTGTGAGCTTTTCAATTCCGTTGAGAAAACTCAGATTTACAAGAAAATTAAAACCCACAACTTTTCCTCCACATTTTTGAATCAACTCGGCAGCTGCGGATGCAGAGCCTCCTGTTGCCAATAGATCATCGTGAATAAGAACACGTTGCCCTTGTTTGACCGCATCCGTATGCATTTCAATAACAGCACTGCCATATTCCAAATCATATGAATGACTGATTTTATTGTAGGGTAATTTTCCTTGCTTTCTTATTAAAATAAAAGGAATACCAAGACGAATAGCCATAGGATAACCAAATAAAAAACCCCTACTCTCAACACCTGCGATTGCCTCTATTCCGTGCGAAGAATAAAATTGCACCAAATGATCTAATACTTCAGCGGATAGGGTTGGATCGAGCATTATGGTTGAGATGTCCTTGAAAAGAATTCCTGGTTTTGGGAAGTCTTTAACATCACGGATAACCGCTTTTAACTTTTCTTCAATTGACATACTACAAAGATAAGTAGGGTTTTAATTTTTCAAAACATTCTTCATCAATTAAAACAGATTCTTTTATCTCATCGATTGCGGTATAGCCTTGTTTTCTTTCACGTATTTTTATAATTGAATTTGCGATGTTCCAATTTAAATATGGATGCTTTTTCAAGTCTTCAATTGTAATTGAGTTTAATTTTAATTTGGAAATCTTCTCAATATTAACCATTACATATGGTTCTATTTGTAGAAATTTTTCCACGTCAATTTTCCAAACTTCCAATAATTGTTCGGATTTCGTGAATCCCCCTAAGCGCGTTCTGTAATTAATAATCCATTTGGCAAAATACTCTCCGATACCAGGAATTTTTACCAAATCTTCTTGAGATGCAGTGTTTAATTCAACTAGAATCTTAGGTTTTTCAGTTTTGGTGTCTGATTTTTTAATAGGGTTTTCTGATTTTTCAAATATTGGATAGTAGGTAGAATCCTTTATCAGTTCGAATAGCTCATCAGATAGTACAAAAACGCGCTTAAGGTCTTCATTTGATTTAATCCCACGAGAGGTGAATTTCAATACAACATTTGCTTGTTTTTCGCTTAAGCCTAATTGCATCCAATCCTTCAACTCATATTGATTTGGGTCAAATTTTGAAGGAGGAACATTGTATCGACTCTTATTACCGCCTTGGTCAAAAAAGCTTGATTTTTTATTCTTCTTATATTTTGCTATTTTATTTTTTAATTCGGTAATTTCTGATTCAGAAATTTTAATACTTGATTCTGTGCGATCCATTGCAAGTAATAGTCGTGGAATGTATACAATAATAATTGATACAATAATAACCCATACAAGCGCTTGTCTATTTCTTTTGGAGATGTAGGGCATTGATCTTATTCAGCATCATTCTCCGAAAAGGAATCTGGTTCCTGCTTACTTGGAGTTTTTAAGATTTTCAAAAAGAAATAGACCGTTATAATCGTTACAAAAATTTCAGTAACGAGCATCATTATTAATCCCTCCGTGCTCATGATTTTTTTAATTTAATTTTTCGACTGGCTAGATATACTAGGTAAGCAATTCCAATCCATAGGATAAGTAAAAGACCCCTACTTATGTTTTTAAAAAGCATATTTTTATTTTCACTTTGAATTTTGGATATTCTGTAGTTATTATCTGTCATTATTTTTGATAATTCGCGTTCTTTTTTAATCAAAAGATAGGTTGAAAATGAAATCAGTTTATTTGTGTCCAATTTTTCAATTGAAGTAGTACTACTTAAGTATTCTGGTTTAAAATCACTCTTTTTCAAGAGTAGCTTCTGCTGCTCTTCTGATTTCTTTTTCATTTCATTGGCATTTTCATAAAATGCTATATTCTCTTTTGATTTATCATGATTTATGGTGCTTACTATGTCTGGAATACTGTTGATGAATACCCAGCCCAAAAGAATAGGAGTAACATATTTAATTATATACTTAAAAATAACTGGCACTTTAATGTCGGCTCCTTGGTTGATTTCATTCCATCCGTCTTTCATTCCAAAAATCCAGGCGAATAAAATTATTTCGAAAAGAGCTAAAATCACGAGAGAAACAGTGCCTGCCCAATAGTCATATTCATCAAATACTCCGTTATTGAAAAAAAGTACAGTGGGTAAACCAAGTAAAAATACGGCTACTCCAAATGCCCAAGCAGCATTCTTTTCTTTCCAATTAAATTTGTCTTTTAAAAAATCCATAACAGGCATTCCCATCGCCAACGAAGATGTTATTCCTGCGAAAAATAATAACCCAAACCAAGCAACACCTGCAATTACTCCTAGAAGGCTACCCCATTGTTCGAAAAGATAGGGAAGTGTTTTAAATCCAAGACCAAGACCACCACCTTCGCTTAGTAATTCTTTCATTCCATCAATTCCTAAATAACCAACTGCAATTGGAATGATAATAGCAGAACCAAGAACGATTTCTACAAAACCATTCATCCAACCAGCACTCATTGCATTTAAGGCAATATCATCTTTTCTCTTTACAAAGGAGGAATAACACTGAATGGACCCCATTCCAATAGATAAGGTGAAAAATATTTGACCTGCAGCAGCTAGCCACACTTTGGCATCCCAAATTGTTGAGTAATCCGGTGTCCAGAGAAAGTTAAGTCCTAGTGTACCATCGTACAATGCTCCATTTTCGCCTGCTCGTAAGGTTATTGCTTTAAATGCTAAGAAAGCTCCGAAAATAAGAAGTAAAGGCATACCGATTTTCGCTGCTTTTTCTACTCCACCGCTAAGACCTTTCGATAAAATCCATGTGTTCAATAAAAGACAAATCAACCAAAAAATTATCGGTTCAATAGTTCCAAGTGAAACATAATTCCCAAAGAAATTTGCTACTTCAGGTTGAGTTTTCCCTCCGAAAGAATCAGCAATTGAATGCCATACATAAGATAAAGTCCAAGATTCTAAATAACAATAGTAGGCAGCTACAGCTAAATTGGTGAAAATTCCAAAAACACCTACATATTTCCAGAGGGCTCTTTTATCCATGGAGTCAAAAATGAATGGAGTTGAATGATGGCCTTTACTTCCCCCAAATCGACCAATGGACCACTCAACAAATAAAAGTGGAATTCCCATGAGAAGAAAACAAACGAGATAAGGAATGATAAACGCACCACCACCGTTTTCAATTGCTTGAACGGGGAAACGCAAAAAATTCCCTAAACCAACTGCATTTCCGGCCATTGCCAAAACGAGCCCCACTCGAGAACCCCAACCACTTGAATCTTTTAATGCCATATTTTTTTATTTGTAAGCTTGGTAAAGATAACAAATCCAATTAATTTTCAATATTTGAAATGAAAAATACAAAATTCAGTTTTCAAACAAATAAGATTAATCTTTGGAAATTTCGTCTATGGAAATTTGATTAATTAAGCTTTCTAATATGCCATCAATTCGCTTTCTTTCTTTTTCCCAAGTATTTTTAAAATTGTTCGAATTAATGGAAAATATAGCTACACCATTTTCTAATTCATAAAAGCCTGCTAGTGCAATTGTTCCATTTAAGGTACCTGTTTTTGCATAGATTTTTCCTTGATGATTTAGTAGCCGTTTTTGCAATGTTCCTGGTCTGCCAGGTTGCGCCATTAATGTTTTAAAAATGTTATAAAACTTATCAGTATAGATTTTTTCTAGTAAGCTCACCTGCAAATCACAAGTTGTCCGATTATTTTTATTTAATCCTGATCCATCGAAAATGATAAAGTTCTCATCAGTAATTCCTTGAATTTGATTTTCAATAAGGTAGTTTTTTAACACCCCAGTGCCACCCGAAAGTATAAATAAACTGTCGGCCTTGTCATTATCACTTTTCATTAGAATAGTTCGGATACACTCATCTGTTGTATATCCTTGATTAAAACTCATCCATGAAACAAATAATTTCAATGTTGAGGCTGGCGCTAAAGGTAAATCTGAAAATTGTTTAGAAACAACTCTTGATGAATCATTATAAGGGAAATACTTCATTAAATAAGCTGTGGTTTGTGCAATGCCAACTTTTAAAAAAAGTGTAACAAACAAAAAAATATAAACTAAACCCTTCATTTAAACTTTTCATTTAGAAAATAAAAGTAACAATCAATTAAAATGCTTTTTCGAGAACTAATTCTAGTTTCAAACAGGTAATTTTTGAAAAAAATATTATACTTATTTTTTTCTCAAAACTCGTGGTAAAATCCAAGCACCAATAAATAGATATGGAAAATAAGATATCAAGCGCCAAATAATGGCCATACCTGCTAATAAAACCGTTGACCCCGAAAAAGATACAAGTAGTTCACCAAATGCATACTCAGCAACGCCACTTGCACCGGGAGTTGGGCTTACCAACATAAATAACCACAAAACGAATTGTTTGCCAAGAATTAATACGTGATCGTACAAACTCAAATCTAAAAATGCTTGAAGTATGGCATTTATAACTAGGTACCGAGAAATCCAACTACCACAAGTAATTAAAAAAACTTTTATCCAAGCTGTAAAAGTTTCTTTCTTCATTTCTTTTGAAGTTACTATAATATCATCCCCTGTTTGAATAGCTTTTGTTTTCCATCTTTTTAAAAAGGGTAAACTAAACAAACCACTGAGTAACCTTTTTGAAAATGAGGGCCATATAAATAAGGCCACAAAAAGTAAAAAGGCGGCAATTGCGATAAATGTATATCCCGTCCAAAAAACAACCTGCAACGCTTGAGAACCAAAATATGTGACAGGAAATAAATCAGCTGAGGAAATAAAAAAAAATGTAATGGGAATCATCATTACATAGAATAGATTATCCATCATGGTCGATATAAAAACAATCGCAGTTGATCTACCGAGTGCAATTTTTTCCTTGTTTAGAATAAACATGGCCACTGCAGCCCCGCCAACAACACCCGGTGAAAGAGAAGATGCAAATTCCCACAACATGATTACCGAAAAACTCTTTCTCCAAGTTAATTGCTCATTGGTAAGTAGTCGAATTCGCCACATGTAGAAAAAATCTCGTCCTACCATGAAAAGCAAAGCCATAAAAATCCAGAAAAAAGTTTTTTCCGTCCAGCATATAGCTAATAAAACATCCGAAAGTGATTCTCTTTTGTAATCTCCCGATTCATCTAATTTAAAATCAATTGCTTGTGAAAGGTCTACAACTTTATTATGATTACCATCGATCCAACGATGTGTCCCATTCCCGCTTCCAACTTTTACAAAACGTATTTCACTTAAAGAACGATAAAGCATAAAAGACGCAACAGATAAACCCAAAAAAATTGCGGTCCATATTTTCCATTTTTGGAATGAAGATTTTATAATATCTTGATTACTCATCTTTGGGAACTAATTCTGTTTTAATGTCCCAATTTGCGCGAACTTTGATCGGAGTTGAAAACCATAGTACATTTTCTGGCTCATTTTTCATATCCGTATCCCAACCATCCCATCGATTGTTTTGATTTTTATCACGAATAACCCGAAAGGTATATTCAGCTGGAACAAGTTCTGAAAAATCAATTGTCTGATTCAATTCTCGTCTTTTGCTTACCAGAATTCTCCCATTAAGTAAAAGTTGAATAATATCGTTCTGATCTAATTTTGAAACATCAACTTTTAAAACACCTAATTCTCGCGACGTGAAAACAGAGATAGCCGTTTTCAAACGATCAGATTTTAAATTTGTCTTTCCTGTTATTGCCTCCTTTAAAAATAAAATTTCCAATTCCTTAGCAGAATTTTTTTCAAATTTTAATAGTAATTGATTCCCTTTGACATCAATTGATTCAATTTTAATCGTGTCTTTTGAAGACTTGTCAATACAACTAATTTTCTTGTCATCAATCACAGATATAAAATCAGTTAATTCAAAAGAAATGAAAGAATCAGGAGTGATCCAATTGGTAGTTGCTTTTATTTTTATCGAAGTGATTTCATTTCCTGATGTTTCCAATCTTGCTGAATCAAGAATGAGCGAATTTTGTTTTACATATAGTTTATTGGATGAATTTGTTTTCGTATTGTAGGCCAAAATTAAACTATCATTTCCTTTCAATTCAATATCAGTTTCAGGGAGAATAGTATTTTCAGTAAAGAAAAACTTAAGGTCATTTTCTTTTTTATTCAGACCCACACCAATTAGTCCTGGTTCAACAACAACGGCATTTCGAAAGATTCGTTTGAATTCGGGCTGAGCCAATCTTAACGGAATAGTATCGATGATACTATCAGACAATTCAAGAACTTCTTTTCGGAATGCCACTCTCTCCATTGAATCGTATTTTCCATTTAAATTTTTATCCTCCCAACTTTTTACATTATATGAACCTGATTTAACATAAGAAAATCTTACCCAACCCTGCTCGTTTGTCTTTTGCAAATATTTTGGATCTCCATCAAGCGGATCAAACAATCCAACGAATATTTTTTTGAGTGGTTGTCCGTCGAAGGCATCTACTATTTTGGTTTGAAAATAAGCGGAGTCTAGTGAAGGTCCGGTTGAAAAAACAAGGACCATTAAGGAATCGTTTCCTTCATTTATATCTTTGACCGTTGAATTTAATATAAGTTGGTAGGTTGTATTGGATTGTAACGTATCCAAAAATTCAATTTGTAATTTCTTCGCAGAGGAACTTATTTTTATTCGTGTGTGATTAGGAGTTATTGAAACTGTATTTTGAGGATTATTTAATGTAAAATACTCATCGAAAGTCAATTCAATCTTATTTTCTTTGAAATTTACTGCCCCGTTCTCCACAGATGACTTTACCATCCTTGGAGGAATTTCGTCCTTCTTGCCACCATCAATGATTCCAACTTGAGCGCAAGATGAAACAAGACCTAAAAAAAGCCCGATTATAAAATAGCTCCTAACCAAGCGCATAATTCTTCTAAATATTTTTGATCAATCTCGTCAAAATCATTGAGCTTGTCGCTATCCACATCTAAAACTCCAACTACTGTATTTTCTTTATGAATTGTCACCACAATTTCACTTTTAGATTGTGAGCTGCAAGCTATGTGACCGGGAAATTCATCTACATTTGGTACTAGGATGGTTTCATTGTTTTTCCATGCTGTTCCGCAAACTCCTTTTCCGAAAGCAATTCGCGAACATGCAACAGGACCTTGGAATGGACCAAGTACCAATTCCTCATTTTCAACCAAGTAAAATCCCACCCAGAAAAAACCGAAGAATCCTTTCAATCCTGCAGTTACATTTGCCAAATTTGCAATTCTATTTGTTTCATTCCCCACTAAATATTTTAGCTGAGTAAGAAGTTCTTCGTATTGTTCAGACTTCGTTGTTCCGTTTTTGATTAATGTTTCTGCCATATCAAATCCAGGTTAGAAATTCAGATTCTCGCTCATTCGGAACAAAGAAATAATCACCTTCTTCTCTTTGATTGCCTACTTCCTTTATAAATTGATAATTGGCAATGCCATATTGTTGGTAACTGTTTCTGGAAAAAAGATTTAGTATTTCTTCCCTGTTTTCAATACTAATTTCAAGTTGAATAAATGGTTTAAATTTTTGAATAATGGGTTCTATTTCTTTAAAAACTACTCCCTCAAATCCCTCAATATCACATTTAATGTAATCTAGTTTGGTCAAATCTTTTAATAATTCTGATCCTCGAACAATTGCCACTTCTTGGTTGTCGTATTTTTGTAATTCAGCGTCATTCTTCGCAATATGAGGAAGGCCGGTTCGAATCATTCCGTTATCCGATGGCAAAACCATGACTGTTTTTCCTTCTTCCATGCCAAGTGCAACATTATACGTTTTAACGTGACTAAATTTAGATAAAAAACCGGTTAATACCTCGTAAAAAAGCGGAATTGGTTCAATGGAAATCACTTTGCCATGAGGTGTAAGTCGTGCAAAATTTTTGGAAAAATAACCGAGATTCGCACCAATATCCACTACAACAAAATCCGGTTGAATTACTTTTTTAATCACATAATGGTATTTGAAAGCTTGTTTTCCCTTCAATAGATTTAAGTCATACATCCAATAAAACACAATGTGCAGCAACTTCAAGTAGTTTTTTGGACTAAGGATTCGGTAGAGAAGTCGCTTTGCAAAATTCATGTGTAATTTTGAGAAACGAAGTTACGATTTTTGGTAGAATTTAGGTTTTATTTTAACCGCAAGTTTATTTTATTTGAAGTTCGATAGATGGATCCCAAAAGATTTTTTGAAAATGTAAAATTTGATCATTTTTCACCTGAATACCTTCTTTTACCAATCGTTCTTCCATTTCGGTGGGAGATGAAAAATGCATCTTGCCGGTAAGTAATCCATTTCTATTTACAACACGATGTGCGGGAATTTCTGGTTGAGTGTGACAGGCATTCATTGCCCAGCCTACCATTCTCGATGATTTTTTAGTTCCTAATGCTTGAGCAATTGCCCCATACGAAGTAACGCGGCCAAAAGGAATTTCCTTTACAATGGCATAAACCTGTTCAAAAAAGTCAAGATGAGTAGCTTGAGTATTCATTTGCAAAAGTAATTCTGCATAAATATAAATTGAATTTTAAAGAGGATAATATTGTTTTCAATTTTCAAGTTAAATTCCCAAAAAATGCAATCCCAATTCTTTTTCAATTAAATTTGTCAATCAACGGAAAATTCATGAATAAAAACGACATATTAATTCAGAAAAGAGAGGAAGCAAAGAAAGGCGGTGGACAGGCTCGAATTGATAAGCAACATAAGCAGGGGAAATTGACTGCTCGAGAGCGTATTGAAGTTTTGCTCGACGAAAATTCTTTTCAAGAAATTGGTGCTTTTGTTTCACACAGATCTCGTGATTTTGGATTGGACAAACAGAATTTTCCGGGAGATGGTGTCGTAACGGGTTACGGAACTATTCATGGAAGATTAGTTTATGTTTTTTCTCAAGATTTTACGGTTCTAGGAGGATCACTATCTGAAAGTCACGCTTTGAAAATTTGTAAAATAATGGACATGGCTATGATCAATGGGGCTCCAGTAATTGGTTTGAACGATTCAGGAGGTGCTAGAATTCAAGAAGGAGTTGTTTCTTTGGCGGGATATGCAGATATTTTTTACCGCAATACCAGAGCTTCTGGGGTAATTCCCCAAATCTCTGTGGTGATGGGGCCTTGTGCCGGTGGTGCCGTATACTCACCTGCGCTGACGGATTTTATATTCATGGTTGAGGATACTTCGTATATGTTTGTTACTGGACCAAATGTGGTGAAAACCGTGACGCATGAGGAAGTTACCTCAGAAGATTTGGGAGGCGCAAGAGCACATGCTGAAAAATCAGGAGTAAACCATTTTACGGCACCAAATGACGTTGCTTGCTTGAAGCAAGTTAGAGATGTATTAACCTACATGCCACAGAATTATTCAGAAAAAGCGCCAACAGTTTCAACTTCAGCGTTTAGTGAAAAAAAGAATGATTTTATCAAGGCAATTTTACCCGATAATTCCAATTTGCCTTACGATATACGCAAAGTAATAGATTGTGTAATTGACGATGATACGTTTAGAGAGGTTCAGGCAGATTTTGCCAAAAACATTGTCGTTGGATTTGCTCGTTTGGATGGCAGAACCATTGGGATTGTTGCCAATCAACCGGCGAGTATGGCAGGTGTTCTAGATATAGATGCTTCGCGTAAAGGAGCTCGTTTTGTTCGTTTTTGTGATTCTTTCAATATTCCACTTCTCGTATTTGAGGATGTTCCTGGATTTTTACCTGGAACAGATCAAGAATGGCGAGGAATCATAACGCACGGAGCGAAGCTGCTTTATGCCTTTTCGGAAGCAACAGTGCCAAGAATTACGGTGATTACTCGCAAGGCTTATGGTGGTGCGTTCGACGTAATGAACTCTAAAAATATTGGAGCAGATTTAAATTTTGCGTGGCCAACTGCTGAAATTGCAGTAATGGGTGCTAAAGGAGCAGCAGAAATTATCTTTAAACGAGAAATTGCGGAAGCTAAGAACTCAGAAGCAAAATGGTTGGAGAAAGAAGCGGAATATGCCAATTTATTTTCCAATCCTTACCGTGCTGCAGAAAGAGGTTTTGTGGATGAGGTAATTCTGCCTGAAGAGACGAGACAGCGTGTCATTCATGGATTCAAAATGCTTGAAAATAAATCGGAAGAATTGCCTCGTAAGAAGCACGGGAATATTCCGTTGTAGGAAACTGATTTCAAATAATCCATCTGATTTAGGTTGTTATTCATTAATCCGATTCTGAATTTCCCATTCGTTTCCTAACTATTTAATTGGTTAATTTAAATCATTCTTCAACTTTCTTTATTTGTTTTCACTTAACATAAATTCAAATAGTCAAAAGTTATAGTTATATCTATAAAAATAACTATTTTTTTATTAAGTTATAATTGTATCTATAATAATGGTATTTTTGTATTAATTATTAAAGTATGATGAAAACAATACAAATACCTATAAATATAGTTAGGCGTGATTTTTATATCAATCGCGTAAAGCCATTTATAGGTAAACAAATTATTAAAGCTTTGACTGGCCAACGTCGTGTCGGTAAAAGTTATTTACTTTTTCAACTTATTGAATATATTAAACACGAAGATGCAAACGCTACGATTTTATATATTAACATGGAGGATTTGGCGTTTTCAACTATTCAAAATGCCATTGATTTAAGTAACTATGTGCTTTCAAATCAATCAGCGGATGGAAAAACCTATGTTTTTATAGATGAAATACAAGAAGTAGAAAGTTTTGAGAAAGCACTTCGTTCATTAGTTTTAAACCAAAATTTGGACATTTACTGTACAGGAAGTAATGCTAATCTGCTCTCGGGTGAATTGGCAACGGTATTAAGTGGAAGATTTATTGAAATCACTGTTTACAGCCTTTCGTATCCTGAGTTTTTGATGTTCCACAAAGTTAAAGATACATTAGAGTCCCTTGAAATGTATATTAAATGGGGTGGTTTACCTTATTTGATGCATTTACCCAAAAGAGATGAGATTATTTATGAATATTTAAAAAACATATATTCAACAATTATTTATCGCGATATTGTTCAACGGTTTGCGTTGCGTAATGTCCGTTTTTTGGAACAATTAATACTTTTTTTGGCTGATAATACGGGAAGCTTATTTTCAGCAAAGAAAATAAGTGATTTCTTAAAGTCACAACGAATCAATATTGCACCTAATCAAGTTCAGGTTTACTTGAGTCATCTTGAAAGTGCCTTTATAATTCATCGAGTGGAACGATTTGATATTGCAGGAAAACGCATTTTTGAGGTTGGCGACAAGTATTATTTTGAAAATTTAGGGATACGTAATGCAATTTGGGGTTATCGATTGGAAGATCGAGCAAAACTTGTAGAAAATAGTGTTTACAATCATTTGATTTTTAAAGGATACAAGGTAAAAGTTGGAGTAATTCCAATTGGAGAAATTGATTTTGTGTGCGAACGTCAAGGAGAAAAATTATATGTTCAAGTGGCATTAACAATCAACGAAAAACAAACTATCGAACGAGAATTCGGCAACTTACTAAAAATCAAAGACAATCACCCAAAAATAGTGGTTACACTCGACGCATTCTCTGGGAATTCTTATCATGGAATCCAACATGTAACGCTTCAACAATTTTTAATGCAATAATTTTTTGAAATTGTTAAATCGTTGAAACGATTGGTGAATCAGGGTTATCGCCTCCTAGCCTTGGGTTTCCACCTATACATTCGTTTCGGTCGATGAATAAACCCGAGACTAGGTGGACAACCACACATTCCGCAAACCATTTTATTGCCTGTCTGCCGGACAGGCAGGGTTTACCTACATCTCCTTTGCTTCGCTGAAGCTACGCGAAAGCAAGAAAAACAAAAAAAAACACCCCGAATGAGGTGTTTTCAAATAAATTAGGGCAAAAAAATCCCCCACGATGAAGCTTGTGAGGAATTATTAATTCATACAACAATTATAACTTCTTAAGTTTAAATGATCCTGAAACAGCTCTAGATGAAAATGTTCCATCCTGATTTGATTCAGCAATTGTTCCTTCAATAGTTCCTTTAACAAAATTTGAAGTTTCTTCAGTAATTATTACCTTAGGATATGCAATAGTTCCATTTGTTGTTTGTTTTCCACTCACAAGTGGAATAGCCCACGGGCCACTAATTGTCATAATAAAACAGCTTTGAGAGGTATTCCCAATAATGAAAGTGCCCTCTCCATCTGGAACAAAAAATGAACAATTAAAATTTGGAATAGAAGCAACACTTCCTTCAATCAATTGCACGGCATTATAACCACTGCAGGTTGAACCTGAATTTTTTAGGTAGAGGGCTTTTCCGTCCATACTAGTACTAGAGTTTCCAGACCAAACAAATGTTTGACCTTTAACAGTAACTGTAAAATATGAATTACCGCCATTTATAGCATTACAGCCGTATACAAGAGGAAATAACAAAAAAAATAATAAGTTTTTCATTTTGTTTAGTTTAATTTAAGAATAGTAAAATCTTAATTTTTAATCACCAGTATATTAAAAAGGCCTATCCAAAAAAGTAGCTACTTTACGATGTGATTTTAATTTGGAAAACCAAATTAAACTTAAAGCGGAAAATCCTTTATGGAAATCCCGCTTTTCAAAAAGTTTTATCGGACACAAGTGATTAGTATTATTAACTTTTTCATATTTAGCATTTTATCATCGTAGTATCGATATCAATCCATGAATGAAAGAAATAAATAATAGTAACCCACCTATTCCATATAGTGCTAAACCAAGAAAACTAACACTTCCGCCTGTTGCCATTAGAACAGCCGTTATAATTCCAATCAGTAAACATCCCCATCCTGCTAACCAAATCATTAAGTTTGTTTTATACGCCGAACTATTTTTCCCTTTTGCGTAGCGGACACCAAATGGCGCCAATCCAAATAAGCAAAGAAGAATGCCTATTATCATTTCCTCATCACCACCATTTGATTTTTGTTTTAATTTATCCTTTACAAATTTTACTGGATTTTTCGTTACTTTAGAACTAATACTCTTTGATGTTTCCACATTAGATGAAGGTTTTTCAATCAAGTTTTGGCTATAGTTGTCTTTTGACATTTTCCTAACTGAAAAAGTGTTATCAGTATTCAAAGAGGCAAAGTCATTTTCTGATGTGTTAATATAACTTGTATATAATGTTTCCTCTTTATTCTCTGAAAAATTTCTTGTCAATGAAGGGTTCTTTTCAACTTCATTAGCAACAGAATTAACTTCATTTTTGGTGATACTTTCTTTTTTATTAGACAACTCAACTGAGCTTTTTAATTTTTTAGTTTTTGATTTAGCATTCCAAACAACCGTATAACCTGGGCTATAGCGTCTTTTTACGATTGAACATGAGTCTAAAAAAATAACAGTTAATAACAACAATACTAAGTAACTTAACTTTTTCATAAAAATAAATTTAATATCCCTACTCATTTCGCTTTTCGGTTTCCGCGACTCAAAAAAAATTAATTATTTCTTTGAATACTTCTAATATAACTATTTTATTTTTCAAACTACAATTGTAAGAAATTAAAAAAAAAATAATCCAGGTTAGGCAACCATAATAAAACAGTATGCGTCTTTGATTTGGTTTAGATTGACAATGGGTTAATCTTTTTGGTTTAAACAAACTTGTAGAATTCCTGAAAAGAACGAAAGCATTCATCTCTCTCGTTTTTTTCAGGATTTTTCTTTAAAAGTCACAAAGAATCCAAGGCACTGAAGGATAATAATACTACTTAGCACCCCTGCTGTATTTGCTACCAAATCCCAAAAACTTTCTTCCCTTCCTGGTACAAAACCTTGCAGCAATTCCAAAAAACCACTATACAATATAATCGTTACTACTACTATAAATTTCTTTGATTTAAATTGCTGAATTAATAAACCATTAAAAGTCACCACTGCATATGCAATAAAGTGTCCTAACTTATCTTTTTCAGATAAATTTACATTCGAAATTGGGGGAATTAGAGAAAGAACAGTTATTCCGACCACAACGCATATAAAACTAAGCGATATAATTTTTTGATTATTCCTGATCCAGTTCATAGTTCAATTTCTTTCCCTTATCAATTGCAGGCAAGCCTTCAATCATCCAAAGTGGAATAGGTTTATCCAATAAATAATGATCAAAAAACTGACGCATCCGAATACTTAAATCGATCTTATTGGCAAGCTTTGTCAAATTGTGATCATCCCCATTATAATTCAACATCCAACAAGGTTTACTTAACCTCCGAAGTCCAGTGTAAATTTCTATTCCTTGGTACCATGGGACAGCACCATCTTGATCGTTATGCATGATTAACAGAGGAGTTGAAATTTTAGGTAAATGAAAAATAGGTGAATTTTCAACGTATAATTCTGGTGCTTCCCAAATGGTTTTACCTATTCTACTCTGCGAGCACTCATACTGAAACTGTCGATTTAATCCACTTCCCCAGCGAATTCCTCCGTAAGCAGAAAACATATTTCCTACTGGAGCGCCTGCCATTGCTGCTGCATAGCGTTTTGTCATAGTAATCAATTGAGCGGATTGATATCCACCCCAACTTTGTCCCTGAAGCCCCATTTTCGTTGAATCAATGTTTGAGTATTTTTTCAAAACATAATCAGTTCCACTCATAATGCAATCGTAGGCACCGCGAGCTGGATATCCTGGTTTGTAGCGAATATCTGGAATGAAGACGATGTATCCGGAAGAAGCATATTCTGTGGGATGAATAACACTTGCTGTTGGACGAGGAGGGTGATGCGCATGTAATTCATCAGAATTTAATTCATAATAATATACAATGAGCGGATATTTCTTCGATAAATCGAAATCAGTTGGCTTGTAAACTAATCCCTCCAATTCAATTCCTGAATAACTTTTCCATTTTATTAATTCAACCGTTGACCAAACGTAATCACTTTGTTGTTGATTTGTCTTAGAAACATCTTTTTCATTTTTCCAATCGTTAGAAATAACTGTTAGTTCGGGGTATTGGGAAACACTAGATTTTCGCAATAAAATTGTGCTTTTATCCTTGGATCGAAAAGTTGATAAGATAGAAAAATCACCTGAATAAACTTGCTTAAAATCAGTATGATTATCGTGTTGTATAAATTGAAAGATCGATTCAGACTTAGTTTTGGTATTAAATCCTTTTACATACATATTTTCAAAATCAATGTAAACTGAATCATCTGACCAAAAATTCGGTTCAAATCTCGTTTTAGTTTTTTCTCCTTCTAATTCAGTCAAACAAGTCAATTGACCTTCTGCGATATCATAACTCCATAAATCAAATTCGGATCGCAAAAGGAAGGTTTGTTCATTGTTAGTAAAACCAATCTCACCGATTGGGCCGGCCCTCATTGGCATTCCGTTTACGTCCTCTACCCAATTAATTGTTTTCTCTGCACAAGAAGCAATGCACTTATCAGTTTGCAACGCTAAATCAATTAAGTGGTGTTCCTTTAAATCTGGATTGAAATAAGTGAAATAACGCCCATTTGGAGAAAGAGACCCCGGATAATAGACACCATTTTTAATTGGATCAATTTTACCATTCAAATTTATTCTGAAATAATCTGCACGGGAGGGGTATGTCCATTGTGATTCAATTTTGTATTTTTCATTTGATCGAGCTATTAGATAATTACTCTTTAAATTACTTTCTGGTGAAACATCTAGTGTGTCATTTGATAATTGAACAAATTCTTCTGTTGTAAGATTCAAAACGCATAAATAATTTTTCTTTTCATCGCGTTTTAGATTAACCAATTGTTGAGGTTGTATAGTTTTATCTTGGTAATGCCAAATATCAAGTTTAGGTTTTTCAGAATCCAATAAGGTGTCTTTTTTTTCAGGTTCAACTCTTTTGTATTTTCCAAAAAACAGGAAATTTTCATCCTTCGTGAAAATGGGATTTCGATGCTCTGAAATTCCTTGTTCTTTACCAAAAAATAGGTGATTTGTGTCTCCATATAGTAAAGTTGTCATCGCGTTTAAGTCAACTAGAGCTAATTCAAATTGCTTAGTCTTTGAGGTGTCTGATGAAAAAAGTAGAGCCATTTTGGTTTCAGACTGATTCCAAACAGGCAATTTTATCGCAGTTTTTGCCGCAATAATTGTTTTCTTAGTTTGATTTTGTACATCGAATAAAATTAACTTACACGAATCAACCTTATCTTTTTGATGTTCAATGTATGAAACATAATTACCTTTCTTAGAGATGGCAAATTCAGTGATGTTTTTTTCTTTTATTACTTCGCCTTTTTCGGGAGTATAAATACAAAATGGAAAGCCATCCGATGCTAATTCTTTTTCTGACTTCTTCTTTTTTTGATACCACTTTTTCTTTTTAGTCTCAGTTTTTTTATCATTTTTTTCAGTGAGATATCCCAGGATATTTGACTCCTCACCAAGAGTGAATGACTTTACTTTAGGAATTTTAATTAAGGAATCCTTTTTTAATAATCTAATGCATAAAGTATCTTTTGGCCACTTCTTTTTATCGATTTTTTTGAGTTCACAATTTCTCAAAGTATCAAAGCCAGCGACAAGTTTATAAGCGATAAAATCTTCTTTAAAAGAAATTAAGGCCTCTTTTCCTCGCTTAATGGAATCAAGTTTCTCAAGTCTTTGATCGTAAATATACAAGTAACCATCTCCTTTTAATGGGTTGATTTCATATGAGGTGAAGAAGCCCGTTCTACTGGTTTGCTGTTTCTCAAGTTTCTTCCACGAATCATAAGCTCGATGATCGATTTGTTTCTTTTGGGAAAACCCAATTACGGAAAAAAAAGTGAGCATCCCGAAAGATGCCCAAATTGAAATTACATTCATGAAAGTCGCCTTATTCATTTTTTATTTAAAACCATTTAAAAAAATTGAGTCAACTTTAGATAGTTATTCTTTTTTTGGCGCCAATTCATATTTTTCTTTTTTTAAAATAGGTCTTATTTTTCTTGACACGTTCTTTTTGGATAACGACTGACCTTGGGTCTGATTTACTCTATTAGTGACAGTACCTATTGAATCTTCTTTTGATTTTTCAGTAGCATTTACCGTCCTTGTTTGTGAAAAAGAGGTCGATACAATTCCACCAAAGAAAAACCCTAAAATTAGTGCTCTCATCTCAATTAATATTTTAGTAAACTTTTCGTGAAGGAATATGAATCAGTGCTCACCTTGATTAAATAATTTCCACTACATAGGATTTCAAGATTCATTTCGCAAATCGAACTGTTATTATAAGAACTATGTAAAATTCTACCCGAATAATCCATGATTTCAACTGAGTATATACCTGCTTTATTAGGAATAATTTGAATAACTCCGTTTGACGGATTAGGATAAATTAAAGCAGAATAAATACTTTCTTCGTTAAGAAAAGATGAAGAACAAACCTCATCTACTGGTGTCCCATCACAATAGTTAATTGGATAAAGATACACGGACTGCGAAGGAGAATTTTCTGCCTGAAGTATTGGATCCGTACAACCGAGCTGTTTTATTAAAAAATCTCTAAAGAAATTTACCGTTG
>Ga0194133_10000869_pt1 | contig 57224 bp, 60 predicted proteins | sample TA2KigOf40mmetaG_FD_155448 | JGI IMG/M metagenome (GOLD analysis project Ga0194133, IMG submission 155448) | Freshwater microbial communities from Lake Tanganyika, Tanzania - TA2015055 Kigoma Offshore 40m | ecosystem: Environmental > Aquatic > Freshwater > Lake | place: Tanzania: Lake...
TGCTCCCCTTAATGCACCAATGATTGACCGTGTTCATAAGGCAAAACCAGGTTGCAGTGCTTGCGGTAAAAAAGTTATGTAGCCAAAAGATTATAAATATACACCTTTTAAGAAAATATAGCCAAAAGATTATAAATATACACCTTTTAAGAAAATATAGCCAAAAATATGATAAAAATATATTAATATAATTATATTATAAAATGGATTTATTATATAATTTCGGTTCCGGTCCAGTAACCAGTAATATAACAGCTTACCCTCAAAATAATTTACATAGATCTGGTAATTTTATCACTATGTTTGATACAACATTATTACCGTATAATAAACAATATAATAATTGTACTAACACGTTATGTTATACTCAAAGTAAAGGAACATTTATTTATAAACCACATTCAGCTTATGGAATGGTTGGTACAAGTTCTGCCGGATATTTAGCCAGAAGAAAAAGACTATAAATTAAAAATTATTTAAATATTTGTTTTTGTTATATTATAATAATGCTATTTTTAAATTTTAATAAAGATAACTATAATACTCTCAAATCACTTATGTGTCAAGAAAAAAAAATATTTTTATTAGTTTATACTGATAGTTGTAAATATTGTAATGATATTATTCCGGAATGGGATAAATTAGTTAGTTTACAATATATAAAAACAAATGATATTATTATTTCTAAATTAAAATTATCTTATGGAGATAAAATATTAAATGAGTTTCCAAGAATAAAAAAATCTAGTTTAGGTGTACCAAAAATAATTTATTTAAATGGGCTTAAAGAAATAAAAATATTTACAAATGAAGATAAGTCCTACAAAAATTTATTAAAATGGGTAATAAATTGTTTAACTTTAATTTAATAACTACTTAAATAAATTTTCACTATAAGCATCTATCCAATTACAACTATCCATTTTTTTAATATTTTCTTTATTGGGATTTTGTACTACTTCATAATCGTTGTCGTATCCAAATGCTTCTTTAAAATTACGTTTACCTAGTAAAGAACCTCGTATAATATTATTATATCTATTATCTTGTACGAATAATTTGTTTCTATAATAATCAGAGTTATTCATTTTTATAATTATATTTTGTTGTTAATTTGAACTAACAAAATATAAAAGGTTTTCAATTTTTTATAAATTATTTATAGTTTCTTGGAATATATCTTGTATACCATCAATAGATTCATCATAAATTAAAGAAAACATTAATTCATTTAATTGATTACCAATACATAAACAATATAATTTTTCGGGTTGTGAACTTTTATATGTTGTTTGTATTTTATCTATATTTAATTTAATTGGAATATTTGAAAATACAACATCAGATGAATTAGATATATTGTTTTTATTATTAATTATTTTATTTTCTGTTATAAAATTATTTGATTGATTTAATAATAAATTTAATAATATATTTAAACCCCACATTTCATCTATTGTTTTATTATTATTATATATTTGTAAATAAATATCTTGAAATAATTGTTTATCATTATTAGTTGTATTTATATTAATTATAAATACATAATCAAGTATTTTATTATTACCTTCAATATAAGGTATATAATAAATATTACTACATTTAATATAAGTTGCATTAGTTTTTTTTTGGTATGAATAAACTAACAATGAAAATAAAAAACTGGTAGTATGTAAAATATTATAATTGTGCATTTTGTTTTTTATTAGTGATAATTTATAATTATAATAACTATATTTTAATAATGTATTTGGTGTATTTAAAAATGCTTTAGTTAAAAATTTATTTTTAATATAATTTATTAGAATATTTTTTGAATTAAATGTTGTTAGTACATAATTATAAAATAGGTTTTGCTTATTATTAATATTTATTGTTATTGTTTGTTCAGATAAATCATAAATTGTTTTAATTCCATCCGAAATTTTATGATTAAAACTAATATAAACATTTTTGTTATCTTCTGATGTAAAATTAAATGTAATATATTTTGTATTTTTAATATTTTTAATTTGAAAATCTTTTAAATTTTCAATATATATATAGTTTCTATTGAATCACCAATAAATAAACAATCAAATAAAGATTTAGATAAATTTGTTTTCATATTTTCATCTATTATTAAATCAGTTATTTGTTCTCTGTATTTATTTAATAAATTAAATATTAATGAATCTATTCCATTCCAGCTTTTACCTTCTAATGGTAAGATAATTGCTCCTTCTTTTACAATACTAAAATCATCATTTGACGAATAAGCCATAAATTTTTCTGATGGTAATAAACTAAAATATTCTTTATTTTTTTTTAACATATTTGATAACATTATTGAACCTGTTGTATACATAACAGTAAAATGTTTACCAATAGCAAAAAAAGGTTTTTTATCTTTTAATTTTTCTTGTACTTTAAGCCAAATTGGTGCATTTTTTTTACTTATCATAAAGCTATTTGTTATTATGTCTATATTACCGGATTTACATACTAAAATATCACTATTATAATTAATTAAATGTTTTTCAATATTTTCAATTGGATACAAATCTAAATCACAATATATTCCTCCAAAATCATATAAAATAAAATATCTAATCATATCTGCTCGTTGAATGTTATGTTTATAATTGTCATGTATTTCTAAATATTGAGGATAATTTGTTTGAATATAATTTCTAATATCATTATCAGTCCAAAACATATATGTATAATCAGGATGAAGTTCTTTCCATTTCATTTGACTTATTTTCCAATGTTCTGGTATATCATTTGTTTTCCATGTTTGATGTATAATTTTTGGATAATTCATCAATAATAAATATAAGTCTATATATTTTTAAATTAAGATATAAATAATTAATTAAAACAAAATAATCTATTATTATCACCTAAGTGTTGATAATAATCATCAGAATCATATGCATCAGCTAATTCGTCAAATATTGAATTATTTGAGCTCGTATCCTTAGAACTCGTATCCTTAGAACTCGTATCCAAAAATATTTCATTACTATAATCATTACTACTTAATTCTGATATCAAGTCTAAATTTGAATTAAAATGTTGTTCCACTTCTATATTACAAAATGGATTAGATATATAAGAATGACCACTACTAATACTTGCACAATTATCTTCCAATTTTTTATCAATATAATTATATTGTTCTACTAACAATCCAGCATTAATAAAATCATCTATATTTTCTTCTGTTAATGCATATAAATTATATTTTTCTTCTAATAATTTATCAACCCACGCATATTCTTCAATAATATTTTCTAATAAAATAATTTGTTCCGACATCTTTTTTACAGATATGTTTGTTGTATAGTTATTATATATTGTAGCATATATTCTGTAAAAAAGCAATTCAATTTTTTTGTATTTTAGTGCCGGGATTTATCTCTCATATAGAATTTAACGAACACCATATAGAATTTAACGAACACCATATAGAATTTAACGAACACCATATAGAATTTAACGAACACCATATAGAATTTAACGAACTTAATTATATTCTTCTTCAATCAATTCCGCAACAACTAACGGGATTTCATTTACTGTTTCTACAATTGCTTCTGGTAATCTTTCTATTTCTAATCTTCTACTTTCTTCTTCTGTTCTTCTTAAAATTTCTTGCTCTTCTAATAATTCATAAAAATCTTGTACTTGCTTATTTATTCTTATACGCCTCGCATCAAATGACGTCAAATATAATCCTTCTAAACTTTTTACACGTGATAATGCTACATATGTTTGACCACATTCAAATATTCCTGAACCAACATCTACTTCAGCCATATCCATTGTTGCACCTTGTGCTTTATGAATTGTTAAAGCCCACGCCGGAATTAGTGGCACCTGTGATACACCTATACCCGGAATCAATTCACTTGCCCAAATATGACGACCCATCGTCATCTTATAACCATTATTATATTTGACAACTGGTAATTTTGTTTCTGTCATTTCAATAACTTTACCTTGCGCTCCATTACATAAAATATCTCCATTATCTAATTGTATATTTACTATACACATCACTTGTGCTCCTATCTTTAATTTAACGGTTTCATCACATCTTAAATTTGATTGTAAGTACATTAATTCTGTTTTTATTTGTTCTGGAGTAAATTGCATTCGAATATTACGTTCTTTTGCCGTCATTTCTAAGTCGGTATGATATTTTACTTTATATTCATATTCTAAACCATCTAATTGCATCATTTTTTCTACATTAATATAATCTACTTGTGACCTTTTAGGAAACAATTTTGTTGGAACTATTTGTAAATCTTCTGCCACCTGTTTACCTACATTTTCTAATAAAAGTTCATTTGATGAACGCTTTATACGTCCTTCTCTTATTTGATTTAATATACGCTGATATATTGGATCATTTTGTCTAAATATTTTATTTAAACATATGTGATTTTCCTTTTTAAATGTCTCAAACCATAATGGCGATTCAAAACAAAATTTAATCGTATCTGGTTCATCTTTATCTCCAACGGGTGGTAACTGATAAAAATCGCCGGAAAATATTAATTGTATTCCTCCAAATGGTTTTGAATTTTTTCTTGTTGCTTTTCCAATTGCATCTAACATTTCAAATAATTTTTTTGATAACATTGATACTTCATCTACAACTAAAATATCCGTGTGTTTCCAATTTGACTTTGCATATTTATTTTTCATTATTTTTGTAACCATTTGTTCTATTGTACCATTACCTAAACCAATTCCAGCCCAAGAATGAACTGTTTTTGCTTTACATTCTAATAAAACTGCTGCACAACCTGTTAACGCACAAATTTGTATGTCAGCACACCGTTTGTAAGCATCTTTTTGTATATATTTAATTAATGCTGACTTACCTGTGCCTCCTGGTCCGGTTATAAAAATATTTTGTCCTTGAGTGTATTTATTGAATGCGCGAATTTGTTCTTCAGAGTATTCCATTTTATTATTAATACATTATCATTTTAATAATAAATTATTCAATTTTTTATACATTTAATTCGGCATTATCATTATTATTTCCTAATTGCGCATCAGATAAATAATAATACCCTCCCGTAACACCAATATTATAATCTGAATTAAATGTAATACTATTAGAAAATTCACCATTTATTTGAGTGCGAATAAACTCCAAGTTTGCCTTTAGTTCATCAATTATTTTTTGTTGTTCTTGTACCATTTTTAAAGTATAACATGGTATTCTATTATAATAAACTGATTCTATTTGTGCTGTAGCACCTTCAATATTCTTATATGCAACTAACTCATCTAATCCTAATAAATATAATTCTTCGGCAATATAACCTACTTCTTGTCTTCCTGTTACACCATTTATATCAGATTTATATCTAAATGTTTTAGGTTTTATTTGCATAAATTTTTCCATAGTATATTTATTATTTGGTAAGTCTCTTATATCTTCTTTATATTTTGCACTTGATTGTACTGCGTAAACAAAATTATTCGGTTGATCCCCTGTTATATATAATTCTAATCCATAGCTTGAATTTAAAGGTTGACCTGAAATATTATTAATATATAAATTACCTGTTGTTGTAATAGAACCTGTTGAAGCTTGTACACTAAAATAATTTTGAGGTATTTCAAAATATAATAAAAATCCCGCACCTAATCCCTGTCCTACTGGACCAATAGTTGGCCAACCAGTATATGTCGTATTATCCGAATTATATGTGTAATATAAACTAACACTAGAACCATTTCCACCTGTTCCATATATATTACTTAAAGTTGTACCACCAAATGTTATTGTTTGATTATTACTGGCTCCAGTTCCTCCATTTACGGTAACTGCCTGTGAACTTCCTATATGATCTACTGGTGTAATTTGATTATTTGAACCAGAAGAACCATAAAATCCTTGAAATGTTTGGGTTCCATTAATTGTTCCAAGTACTTGGCCTCCCACTCCCGCATTTTGATTATCCCCATTATCACCATTTAATAACGTAATTGAGAATGAAGTTCCATATACACCAACTAATTCTATTGTTATTGTTGTACTAATAGTCAATTCTATTCGTGTACCCGCTGATATTACCATATTATTTCCTATAATATAAGCGCCGGAACCCCCACCTCCACCTGTAATCATAGTTCCATTTGTTGTTTCAACTTGTCCTGTTCCTCCATTTCCTCCCGCACCTGAGCCAAAAATATTTATAACTAAATCCTGTTGTAATGTTAAATTATAATTACCTTGATTTAAAAAATTATAATAAATATATGTATTATCTGCTGATAATGTTGCTTCTGGAATTAATGACTCAGTTGACGTAATATTAACATATTGATTAATATTGTTTGATGGAATTATTGTAATATCATTATTATAATATATACCCGTATTTCCGACATAAGATTTATTTTCAATCCAATATGAGTCACCACTACCTCCAGCTGGTCCTGTGATTCCATTTGCTCCTGTGATTCCATTGTGTCCTGTGATACCATTTGCTCCTGTGATTCCATTGTGTCCTGTGATTCCATTTGCTCCTGTGATTCCATTTGCTCCTGTGATTCCATTTGCTCCTGTGATTCCATTTGCTCCTGTGATTCCATTTGCTCCTGTGATTCCATTTGCTCCTGTGATTCCATTGTGTCCTGTAATTCCGTTTGCTCCTGTGATTCCATTGTGTCCTGTAATTCCGTTTGCTCCTGTGATTCCATTGTGTCCTGTGATTCCATTGTGTCCTGTAATTCCGTTTGCTCCTGTGATTCCATTGTGTCCTGTAATTCCGTTTGCTCCTGTGATTCCATTTGCTCCTGTGATTCCATTTGCTCCTGTGATTCCATTGTGTCCTGTAATTCCGTTTGCTCCTGTAATACCATTTGCACCGGTAGCACCTTGTGAACCTGTAATACCGGGTTGTCCTGGTTGACCAGGTATACCTTGCATTCCAGGAGGACCTTGTGAACCAGTTATACCATTTGCACCTGTAATTCCTTGTGAACCAGTTGGCCCTTGTGATTGACTATTCGGTCCGGGCATTCCGGTGGGTCCTTGTAATCCAGTAGGGCCTGGAGCTCCAGTTATGCCTTGCCCTCCGGTTGTAGAAGATATATAACTTGTGGGCTTTGGAAACATTGATATATAAGTTGACATTCAATTAAAATAATAATATATTTATTTTTGTAATAATAATCTAAAATAATAAATTTATATAATATAATGAATCCAAATTTTGATCTAAATATTAATAATTATAGTATTGGAGAACTTGAAGAATTATTTGAATTACCATCCAATTATGACCCAACTATTGTTGAAATTAAAGAAGGAAAATTAAGACAAAATATTATTGGTGACAAAGATATTACACCTAATATTAAAACTAACACTCTTAATTTCATTAAAGAAGTAAAAAATAAATTATTGGAAAGTATTAATAAATTTAGTTCAGAAAATCTAGCAAAAAATTATTATAATATTGATAAAACTTTACAACCTAGTGAACTTATTAGTGCCGGTTCAACTCAAATAATAAAACAACCAATTACACCTTATGCTCAAACTATGCCATCAGAATATTATCAAGGTACAATTAATCCATTATCAAAAAGAATCTTAAGACAAAATATTAATATTGACACTCGTTTTAGAGATAATTATTATACAACATTAGCATCCAATTTTCACGTTGACCTTCCAATTCGTCTAAATAAAGTTGTATCATTACAATTAGCGGCAATGGAACTTCCTACAACATTTTATGTAATATCCAAAATATTTAATAATAATTATTTTACCATTCAAGTATCTGGTCTTAATCCATTTGTAGTTCAAGTTCCTGATGGTAATTATGATTACTTATCATTACAAAATTATATAAATAATTATTTTTTAACAAATGGAGGTCCAACTTATTCCACAATAAATGTTGTGTTTGATATTAATACTCCTGCAGGAACAACAACAGGTGGTTCAGGTAAGGCAATATTTGGTTCAACAAGTGGAACATTAAATTTTACTCTTAATTTTTTAACTGATGACCAAGGTATTCAAAATTTACAAACGCCTTTACCATTAAAATTAGGTTGGTTATTGGGATTTAGAAATGGTATTTATGAAAATAACACAACTTATGTATCAGAGGGAATAGTTAATTTAGTTGGACCCAGATATATATATTTAGTTGTAGATGACTTTAATAATAATGTGAATGATGGATTTTATGGTGCGTTTAATTCATCCATTTTAAACAAGAATATTTTAGCGCGTATATCGTTACAAGGAACAGTATTTTCAATAGTAAATGAGAATAATTATATGGTTACAACAACTCCAAGACAATATTTTGGTCCAGTTGACATACAAAAATTACAAATTCAATTATTAGATGAATATGGTCGTATTCTTAATCTAAACAATATGGATTATAGTTTTTGTTTAACATTTCAAACTGTTTATGATCTATAAATTAATTTTGGGTTTTTAAATTCGAATAATATTCCAACCAATTATCTGGTTTTATTTTTGTTCCGCCATCATATTTGACCGCTAAATGTTTTTCTAATAAATAATTATTTATATGTAATTTGTCTAAATATACATCAGCCAATATTCTACCATATTTTTCTGTCTGTAAATTTTCTAAACGAATCATTTTACCCAATAATAATTCAGAAACAGTATCACGAGCAATTATAGCACATTTTTTTTCATCTTCATTTGAACCCTTTATTTCTGGACAATCAATCCCATTTAAACGCACTGAAAATCGATAAATTGGTGACTCCTTATAAGGTAATTTTGATGCAATTGTAATTGTATCACCATCATAAACTTTTATAACTAATCCTTGTTTAATAGGAGGTATAAATAATTGAGTATTATCGTATTTAATATTTTTTAGGTCATCAGTAAAATCATAAAAGTCAAAACTATTATATAAAGTATTTTGATTCTGTTTTTTTATTTTAAAACAACAAAGATATGATGTGAATAAATTTCCCATATTAAGCCTCATTTAATATTTATTTTTTGTAAAATAATTAAATATTAAATCAATTTTTTACCAAATTTGTTCCGCATTAGGCCAATACATTTTATCATCCGATTTTATCTTATATAAATTAGAATATATTTTAGAACGAGATAAAGGTATGTTAGTTCTATATTTATCTAAAGCGTGGGGATTTGTTAAAAGCTCCATTCTTAATACATATTTACGTAATTTTTGTCTCATTTGAAATGCGAAATATACATAAAAATTTTTATAAACCGATTCTTTTACAAGTGTAACTAACTTATCATTATCAGTTATATTAAGTAAATAATTTTCACATATTTGTACAGCAGATATGTCCGCTATATTTTCTCCGATACCAATTGTTGCATCATAAATTATTCCATCTTTTTTGGCCCATAACTCATATTGATTTACTATATTTTTCTGTTTTAATTCAAATTTTTTTCGTGACTCTTTAGTATACCAATCATTTAAATTACCATTTGCATCAAATAAACTTCCTGTGTTATCTAAAGAATGCGATAATTCGTGTGCCATTGTAAACCCTATATTTGCTAAATTATATGTTTCATCTTGTTCTACTAAATCAATAAATGGATATTGCATATATGCTAAAGGTACATAAATACTATTTTTACTTGGAAAATAATAAGCATTTACAATATACGGCTGTAAGCCAACCATTTTTAATGGAAACATATTCCAATCTAATTTACTTAAATATGGAACAGTACCAATATTTGCCTTAAAATATTGATTATTTCTATATTCACATATTTTTATTATATTTAATATTAAATCATCTTTATCATATTTTATATTTGGATCTCGTATTTTTAACGCATCTGTATTATAACCCAAGTCTAATTTTATTTTTGTTAGTTTGTCTAATGCATTATGCTTTGTTTTATTATCCATCCATTTACAGTGTGTTATTATTCCTATTAGTTCCTGTTTTATATTTGTATATAATATTTTCGTGTATTCATATGCATTTTTATCCAAATGTTCTTTAATATATATTTTTGATAACAAATTATTATAGGCAAAAGACATAAATAATATACTACTTGCTTCTTGAGGTATTAATTCTTGTTGTCCTTTTTGTATTTTACCATAAAATCCATAAAATATATTTACCCATTTATTCGTTAATCTAGCAACTTGTCTTAAAAATAACCATATCCAAAATGGTCTCCATTCTTCACTATTCCATTCTTCTTGTAATAATTGTATTATACCCTTTAAAAAATAGGGATTATTTGTTCCAATTTTTGAAGGAATATTATTTTGTTGATAACCTAATTCAATACAAAATTCATTCCAATTAAATCCGTATTTTGTTTCTAATTCATCTTTCTCTATTAAATAATAATTATATTTATTTGGTATAACTAACTGTTTATCGTCATAACCAAATATATTAAATATTTTACACGCAACTTCAAACGGTTTTTTATAATCTATTTTATTTTTACCAATTATTGTGTCAAATAATTTTTTTATAGTTTTATTAAAATTAGAACGTAATAATTGTGTCTTATTATCTTTTATCTTGTTATCATAAACTTGAACATCTTCAATAGCAAATATATGTTGATTTAAATGTGGTATTAATTCTTTATTATCATATAAATTTTCGGATACCTCCCAAATAATTGGACTTTGATTTTTTACAAATTCATATTTATTTACATATGCCAACATTTTCCATAAATTTTTTTTATCTTGTCTTATTTCATCTATTTTATCAACAAATATTTTACTCCATTTTTTACCATTATTTATTGTACCTCTATTAAAAGCTGACTCATAATAATTTTCTGCATTCTTCATTTTGTTAGTTTTAATGTAATTTAATGTTTTTGTATTTAAAGATTTTAATACTTTATCTTGTACTAATCTAAAATTATCTACTTTAGTTATATATTTTTGTCCAGTATGTAATATAGTTTTAAATTTGCTTATATTTTCAAGCCAACTATAATTTATATAAGAATAAAAGTCATTTTGTGGAGTATTTTTATTATCTTTGTTTTCAACCTGTAAACTATGTAAGAATTGTTGTTTAGCTTTTGAATCTAGTTTAGGATTAATATTAATATTATTTCTGATTTTTCTTGTTTTGTTAGTTTTATTAGTTTTATTAGTTTTATTAGTTTTAGTTTTTTTCATATTTATAATATGTTAATATTATAAATGGTACAACAACCAATAATAAATAAAATACAAAATTTAATTGATTACGATAAATATATAGAAGAAAAAGAAGAACCAAAAATAAATATCATTAAAAAAGACACAAATGGTGAAGTATTTACTCCAATATCATTAGCTAATTCAATAATAGAAAATTATATTCCTAAATCTATTTATAAAAATCCCCAGTTAAAATGGTTAGAACCTTGTGCCGGAAATGGCTCATTTCTTATTGCTACTTATATAAAATTATTTTATTATTTAGAAAATTGGGAACCTGATAATGTTAAACGTCGAAAGCATATTATTCAAAATATGCTTTATATGGTTGAAATTGATAGAAGCAACTATAATAAACTTCGAAGAATATTTGGACCCAATGCCAACATAAAATGTTCCGATTTCTTAAATGTTAAATACGATTTTAATTTCGACGTTGTTATTGGTAACCCCCCTTTTCAAGATAATTACGGACTAACTAACAAAGGTAAAAGAATACTGGGTGGAAAAACAAAATTGTATGAAAAAATATTTATTAAATCATTTTCAATACTTAAAGAAGGTGGTTATTTAACATTTATTACCCCTGATAATATATTTTCCGGAATAACAGAATCATATAGGTTGTTAGTTGAAAATCATGTTAAACAAATTCATTTTGGATTAAAAGAATATTTCCCGACAATTCAACAAGATATGTGTTCCTTTGTTGTTTTAAAGGGTGCTACTGGTAGCACAACTATCACGTCTTCTAATAATAGTTCCGAATTAAATATTAAACTCATTTTAAGACCAGTTAATCCTATTAAAATGTGGAATAAACATACTGAAATGTTAGTTAAAAAATATATAACTAATGAAAGAAATGATGCCGTTTATAATCGTGGTAAAAACATAGCCAATTATAAGGGTAATAAATATCAATTGATTTATACCAAGGATAAATTTTTGCAAACTAACAATAAAGAATTAGCTGTCGGAATAGACCAAAAAAAAGCCGTAATATTTTTTATTTCACCTGAAGCCAATTTTAAAATGGATTTTGACGGAAAATATGGTGTTGGTCCAAACACATTTTATATATTATTTGATTCTATTAATTCAGGTAAACGTTTAGAACATTTTTTAAGTTCAAATGAATATAAGGAGTTAGTTGAATCAACTAGAACAACAAGACAATATATTAAAATAGCTTTGATTGAATACTTAAATTTAAATTTGATAATGAAACCAAATATCAAAGCTAAAACGAGAAAACATAAAACTAATTTGAATAAAACTAAAAAACAAAAACGAAAATATTAAAAATAAAAATAAAAATAAACATATATTATAAATAAATGTCCACTACTTATACAAAAGTTGTAAAAGCGAAAACTGCATTTGCTACACTTAGGGAAAATATAAGTCAAAGTGATTATATTACTAGAAAAAAAGGATTACAAACATTTTGTAATAATAGAAATATTTGTAATAAATTAACAGTTGCTCCTAATTATAGTACTATTAATTCATTTAATTGGGGAAAATATGTTATGGATGTTAATAATTGTCAAAATATTATTCCAATTAATAAAAGTAGTTTAATTATTGGCCAATATTCACGATTTAATTTAGATAATGCTTGTACCATTATTGCTGGTCAACCACCATTATATCCAGATTATCCTTGTCCATCAATTCCTGTAACTGTTAATCCTACTGTTCCTTTTTATTCAGAATATACTATAGACCCAAAAGGATCTTTATTCGGATACGGTCAGTGTGGTGAGTTGAATTTTACACAATATCTACAATTTACTCCAAATAACAAATTTAATGTTTATAATAGAATCACATAAATTACTGCCACAAATAATATACCAATTAAATTATATGTTAATTTTTTGTAACACGATGTTTTTATATTGGTGTCTTCATCCATAGTAAATAATAATTCTGGATCAGAATTCATATCCGAATATGATTTTTTAGTTTTTAGAGGATAGTTATGGTTATATTTAAATAAATTATTACAATTTGATATTTTGTGATTGTTTTGCTCAATATCAACAAACCATCCCCAATTGGTGTTATCTTTATTATTATATTTTGTAAAGAAATTTTGTATATAATCTCTAAAAGTCATTGGGGAAAAGCTAGATGAAGATTTTAATTGAGTCATTCTATAATTGATTATGAAATTTAATTTTTAATATATTAAAAAATAAATTTCAATTTTAAACAAAAATACTTGGCCAAATGCTTTTCCGCTTTGCGTATAACGGTCGTATCTTTGATACTTATAACATTCGCTTCGCTTTTTTTGCTATATTTCTATATTTTCTAGTTCCTTTTATTGTCATATATTCTCGTGCTCTCATATATGCTGCTCTAATTCCTTTTTTATTTATTTTGCATGTATTTTTAGTACATATAGGAAACGATTTATTTGGCCCAAGAAAGCATTTTTTTCCGCATTTTTTCATCATAACTGTACGTTGATGTGTTCCGGGACTTTGTTTAGCCCATCCCTTAACTGATTTTTTCATAATTATATTATAAGTTTATATAATTATATATTTTTATGTAATTATAAAAATGAATTTAGAAATTGAAGAAATAGATATAGATTATGAAGATATAACAAACGCAACTGATGTCCCTAAATTATTAGAGAAAAAAGATATATTAGAACATTTAGAAGAAGGTACTAACACTTCTAAATCTGATTCAATTGATAATAATAAAAACCATATTACAGATTTAACTAATTATGTTAACTTACGAACAGCATTTGCATATGATGATTATGATTCAGAAGATGAAAATTTATTAAATATGGTTGATAATTTAAAAATAAAAAATATGCCTCCATTTAAAAAACTCGACTTTAAAGATGTTGAATATCGTATTGATAAAGCTTACTCCGATATTAATCATAAATATTCCAGTTCCTTTGATATTTTAGCCAGTTATTTAAAAGGTCATAAAATTATTTATATGGAGGCAAAATTTTACTGCGAAACTCATCTTAATTTATATATGTTACCGGCAATTTTATTTTCAACCGCTGCAACAGTATTGTCTTCATATATTAATAATTTATATTGGGGTCCAGTATTTATATCGGCCCTAAATGGGATAATTGCGTTTCTTTTAGCAATTGTGAATTACTTAAAACTGGACGCAGCATCAGAAGCCCATAAAATATCATCGCATCAGTACGATAAGCTTCAAAGTAGCGTAGAATTTAAGTCGGGATCTGTATTGTTATTTTATTTTAGTGATTTAGAAAAGGCCCAATATGAGATTGAAAGATTGAAGGAAGAAAATAAAAGAAAAATAGAAGAAGAGGAAAAGGCTAGAAAAGAAATGGAAGATCATAATTCTTCGAATCATTATGCACAAATCGGTTCAAATCCATATAATTATTCACTAATAAATGCAACACACGATAAAGAACAGGAGCTAAGGGAAAAGAAATATGAAATAGAAAAGCAAATGAGAGAAAAATTAGATGAGGTTGAAAAGAAGATTGCTGAAATAAAAGAAACAAATCAGTTTATTATTCCGAGAACGATTAGGTTAAGATATCCAATTATATATAATACTAACATATTTGCTGTAATCAAACGTATTGAAGACCAACGTAAAAAAGTTATAACAGATTTAACAAATGTTAAAAATGAAATTAGATATTTTACGCATTTAAAATATATACATGAAAATAATAAAGCTTGTGATACTGGAGATAAAGATAAAATAAAAATAATAGCAAAAATTGTAATTGACCTTTTTAAAAAGAAACGGCAATTGATGCAAGAAATAATATTGTTAAAATCGGCTTTTTCAATAATAGATCAAATGTTTCACCAAGAAATAAGAGATGCAGAAGAAAAACGCAGTAATTTTTTATATGATTATATTGTTTGTAGACGTAATGATTATTATAAATCTCCAGAAGAAATGAATGATTTTATAAAGAATTTGATGGATCCATTTAAAAATGTAACTAACATAAATACGGATAATACAAATACATTTTATAATGAATATTATGAGTTATATGGGATAATTAATAAATAATCTATTGTTTTATATATAAATGCCAAAAAAAATAACAACAGCTAAACTAACAAATTCATCAATATTTTATAGACGTGGAGTAGAAAATAGTAATAATAATTTTGGATTTTTAATAATAAATAATTTTAATCTTTTAAAAAGATATTACAATAATAATGTAAATTATGTTAATTTAGGATTATTTTTACCTCCAGTTGGTAATCAAGGAAATTCTCCAGCCTGTCAATCATATGCATTAATTTATTATTTAGCAAATTATTATCAAATGTTAATTAAATTAAATTTAAGACCCGAAAATTGGAATTTTTTTAATAGTATTATTGATACAATACATAATTATTATGGATATAATATAGGTTCATATTTACCTGTTAATAATATAATTAATCCTTTATATACATATCTTTCGGTAACTGGTGATTGTAAGGCTGAATATTCAACTTCATTTGTGCCTGTTGAAGGTTGGGAGTTTCCGCCAGACCAAGCAGAAGTTGTAGATGATTTTTTTTCAGCATCTATTATTGGTTGTGCTACCTATAATAGTTTTAATTTAAATTATGTAGGTCCTGTTGTAGATAAAATAACAAGTAAATATATTGGCTGTCCGCCTACTAAAAATTTAGGTTCAGATGCGTATCCATTTTTACCAAATAGTCAACCTGTTGTTTTGATTGATACATCTAATTATCAACAATATATTGGTACATTTAGTTTAAATAGGGTGCAAAATTACTTAAATAATGGATTTCCATTAATAATGGCAATTGAGTTACCTCAATATTTCATAGATATATATGGATTAAGAAGTAAAACTAATTCTCCAGAAAATTATTATCCTGTATTAAAAAAACAAGGAATATGGTATTATAATAAATCTGAAGAATTAGCCTGTAATACTGTGGTAGGTGGACATACTATGTGTTTATGTGGATATATTAATAATGTACCTGCTGCATATGAAGCAGATGGGTCGTCAGGTGTTTTTATTTTTATAAACCAATGGACAACTAAATTTGGTAATAATGGATATGGTTATATAACATATAATTATTTCTTAAATTGTTTTAATCCAGGTGGTCCATTAATTAATGGAAATAGTCCGATTCAAAGGCTTTATCATTTTCCAATAAATATATATTAATTTGTATTTATTTTTATAAAAATTTGAAAATAATTTTTATAAAATTATTTGTTCCGACCTATCGGAATCGAACCAATGACCCTTTGATATACAACACTACTACAGTCAAATGCTCTGCCAACTGAGCTAAGGTCGGACATTATATATTGTCAATTTGTCTTTAAGTTATTTTATTTAATAAGTATTTAATTTTAAAGGTACTTAAAGACAAATTTTCTATATTTGTTAGTATGTATTTATATTTACCTTCGGAAAATTTATTGATTTCAAATGAGGGCTCATATTCATTGGATAATATTACACCTTTTAACATTTCAAACGCCGATTTTCACGGCATAAAAATAATTAAAAAATGTAAAATCAATAATAGGGAATTTCACCCTACGATTGCCTAATTTCGTTTCTTGCTTTTACCGAAGTAATACAAGGAGAAGGCGTGTGCTTTAATTTAAACTCTTCTGGTCTGGTTTGTGTATTTATCCATTCCTTCGCAAGTTTCATTATAGAAATAGCAGAATTTTTATCTCTTGTTCTAAATACGCCATTTTTGTTTTTGGAACTCACGCAGTTAGAACAACAGAATAATCTGTATATTTCTTTTTCTTTTTTGTCTTTTTGGTGTTTCAATTCATTATAACATTCACAGCATCTTTGAGATGTGTAAAATTCATTTATCGTAATTGTATCATACTTTTTATGTATTAGTTTCCTTAATCCTTTATTCATCGTAGGCATTATATTTTTCATTTGTGTAGTTCTTCCCCAATTACCATAACCAATAATAATATTTTCTCCAAAAGTTTCTTTAATTTTATTCAAAAATGTATCAATACTTTTCTTACCATAACTATATTGTCTAAATTTCATTTTTCTCCAAACTTCTTTTCTGTAAAATTCTATTGTTTCTTTATTCAATTTATTTTTTTCTACCAGATACACTTTGAATTTTTCATAATCAACGGATTTGCTATTTTGAAACGATAAATGAGATTCTTTTTCAATAATATTATTTCTTTTCTTTTCTTGTAATAATATTCTCTCATTTCTTTTTCCATAACTTTCTATCTTTCTTTGTGATGCTGTAAATTGTAGTTTATTTCCATTTTTATCCATCATATAAACTAATGAATGCTTACCAGGGTCACAACCTACAATATTTCTATCTTTCAATGTATCTAATTGTTCTTTGGATAAATCTTCTATATTGTAAAAATCTTGTTCTTGTAAAACAGGAACTCTTGAACCCCATTTTTTATCTTTCAAATCTTTTCTAATAAATAATAAGCAACAACTAATTCCATCAGTTTGTATTTGATTATGAAACTGATAACGTTTGTTCTTGAATATTTTATTTTTCATATCTAAAAAATTACACCATACTTCACTTTGATTTTCCTTTACATTACTTAACAATTCACCCTTCTTTACTTTATTACCTTCTTTATCCTTTTCAGGACAAAATAAATTTATTAAACTTGCTGTATCTATTATAATATGCTTTGGAATAATATTATTTCTTAATGGTAATGGTTGGAATAATTTATTTTCTTGTTTTTCCAATACAGAATTCATATATAACATTCCTTTCAAATACTCAAATGGTCTAACTTTAACATCATAATGAATTGATTTTTTAATTTCGGTAGGCAAAATATTAGATAAATGAGTAAGTTTCCAGTTAGAAAATATTTCATCTGTTTCATTCAATTCTAATAATTGTTTCTTGAATTGAAATAAGGTTGCTTTATCTTCTGTAATTTTATTTGTAGTTTTATTGATAAATCGTAAGAAATGCTGAATAAAATGTTCTTGAAAATTGTTGTGTAAAGAAGTGTGTATTTGTGTCGCTAAATAAGGTAATAAAAAAGTTGTGTTTTTCAAATTAGTTTTTTCGTGATTAAGTAGAGGTTGATATTCGTTTTTGTAAAATGTATCTAATACTTCTAAAAGTTCTGTATCTTTTCCTTTCTTTCCTCTATTATCCCTTAATCCTAATGTTTTGATACAATACAAAATAAATGTTTCGTCTATGATTGGTAGGAGTAGATTATTTGTATAACAAATCAAAATATACAACCGAATAAATTGATAAGTGTGAATAACTAAATCATTCATTTCAAAAACTAAATTGTTTATAACTGGTTGTATAGCATCACGATTAAGCAAAATAGTTTTGAGTGATATTTTGAAAGTTTTATAGGCGGATTTTTCATTATTCCTAAATTCTTTGAATGTCTCTTTTTGTTTTTTCTTTTTTACCATTCTATAAATATACTAAAGAAAATATTTTTAAGTAATTTTTTATATAATTAATTTATTAATTTCTAAATATTTTCCTTTTCAAGTTTCTCTTTTTCCATTTTCTCTTTTCGTTTTTGATATGCTATTTTATTGTATTCTTTTCTTTTTTCCTTATCTATATTCGGTTTATAATTATTTTTTTCTTTATATTCTTTTACCTTTTTTATAATTTCTTCTTTATGATTTTGGTAGTATTTTTTCATATTTGATGGGGCAGTATATTTTTTTAAATGTTCTTTGGTTTCAACTAATTCATTTTTAGTTTTTTCCAATTCTACTTTTAGTATGTTTATTTCCTTAATAAGTTCTTCGTTATTCATTAAGGTAATATAATAAATTATTTTTATATATTTTTCACTATATAAAAATCGGCGTTTGAAATGTTAAAAGGTGTAAAAAAAGAAAATACACCAATTTTAAAGTTAGAATAATTGATATTTGTTTAGAAAAATTATAAAAAGATATATTATATGCGTACTAACATGCGTACTAACAAAAGAAAAATAACTAAAAGAAATATTAAAAGAAGACGTACAAGAAAACAGATGAGAAGACAATCTAAAAGAAGACAATATCGGCAAAAAAAATATCGCGGTGGTAAATTTAATGAAGTTCAAGAACAAAGATTAAAAGATATATTAAGGAAAATTGGATTTACAGATGAAGCTGAAATGAATAATATTGTCACCAATATTATCGGTAGTTCAGCACAAGTATTTGCGGATCCAGATGGATTTGAACAATTATTACATCAAATAGAAACTATTAATTCTCCACAAGAATTTAGAGATTGGATAGAAGGTTGGGGAAATATTTGGGATGAAGAAGTTCAAACCGATTCTGAAAATACTCCGCGTTAAGATAATATTTATTATAAATAATAATAAAGATAAATTATTAATTATAATATATGACTGAATTTAGCGTATATATTCCACGTATTCATAATTATTTTACTATTAATGACATAATTTCGGAATTATCTTGTTATGGTAAAATTAAAGACATTTATAAACTACCGAAAAAAAATTATGATGATTATTTTAATCCAGTAATAGTTAATTATACTTTTACTATTCCAATTAACGAAAGGGATGGCAGAACATTAAAGGAAGATATTATTTATAGGGAATCAAATAGATTACAACCTTTTACTCATTGGGGTAAATTTGGTGGCTGGGGATTAGTTAGAAATTTAGAAGAATTACCTTTAAACAGATTAATATCTGTTAATAATGATAGCATCATTTATGACGATATTTATGCCGCTGGGCTTTAAATACCTTTTCTAATAAATAATATATTTTAAAACCTATTTAAAGAAAAAAATTGAAATAAAAAATGTATAATAGATAAGTGTATATCATATATATTAAAAAGATGCCATTTATGAATAAATATATTATTAATTTAAATATTGCATTATATCCTAAGGGTATAAGTGGAATTAGTTTGATTGAAGAAGCTAATGAATTAAGTACTTGTTTTGAATTTCAACGTAATTATGATAATTTTGATAAATATTTATGCACCAAAGAACAATCTAAATATGTTATAAATTATTTATCTAAGTTTTATGCCGAAGAATATTGTGATGAATATGGTATTACTGATCTACAAATTGGAGAAAATGATGGTGAATTTATTTGTAAAGCACATTTATTATCTATTGATGATAATCCTATTGATTTTGATAGCGCTCAAGATAATATTAGAGAAATGATATGGCCTGCTGATATACACGAAGATTGTAGAATTGTTATCGGTAAAAATATTTATACAATTGATATTGAAATTGATAATATTGATGACGATGAAGACGAAGACGAATATGTTAACGATGATGAAGATGAAGATGAAGATAATAATGAAAATAATATATAAAAACGACTTAAATAAGTGTTATTATATATGTGTATAAAATGTCAAATAAAATTCGTCGTATTATTAATAGATTAACAAAGACAAATTCGGATTTAAAGAATAAAAATGTTGAATTAGATAGTAAAAATGTTGATTTGCGTAATATACGTGAAGAGCTTCTGGATGAAATTACTGTATTAAAACAAACAAATAAAAATATATTAAGAGATTTAGTAACAGCGGAATCGACGGCAAAAGCGCAATCAGGTATGTTAATGATTATTTTTATGTATTGGTTTTTGAAGCAATTTTATTAAATCTTTTTTTTAACCTTTAAATTATATTTTTAATAAATAATATAATTTGAAACATATTTAAAGCGAAGCTACCTATGGTTAAAGAAAATCGGTCTTTAAATTCGAAATTAAATAATTAATATATTTTGAAACATATTTAAAGCGAAGCTACCTATGGTTAAAGAAAATCGGTCTTTAAATTCGAAATTAAATAATTAATATATTTTGAAACATATTTAAAAAGTCTTTAAGTACCTTTTAGAATAATATATATTAGGGTGAATTTTTTTCCAAAAAGTATTTTCAGAAATCGATTTTGGACATTTTTAAAATGTCCATTTTTGAAAACCTAAAGGATTTTTTGAAAAAAATGCGATTGTGACTGACATCGTCACAATTATTTTTTTTGTGACAAATTTTGTGACGATAATTTTTTATATTTTTGAGTCAATTTTGACTTAAAGATTTCGTCCGTTGATAAAGTACGGTGACAAATGGTGACAGATTTAGTTCCAAAAAGTTCCACAAAATTTTCTTGTGAAAAATGTGATTATAACACGTCTCGTAAAAGCCAATGGCAGAGACATCTTTTAACCCATAAACATAAACAGGTGACAATTGGTGACGTCACCGTTCCTGACCATACTTGTCAATTCTGCAACAAAAATTATAATTCTAGAAACGGATTATGGAGACATAAGCAGATTTGCAAATTTTACGAAAAAAGTTCCAAAAGTAGCAAAAAGGTTCCAGATGATAAACCATCTGACCTATCACAATTAACCAATCTTGTTTTAGACGTAGTTCAACAAAATAAAGACCTAACTATGCAAATATGTGAATTAGCCAGAGAAAAGGTAAGTAACAATAATATCAACGCTAATAATATTAATAATAATACGAATAATATTAATAATAATATTAATAATAACTTTAATATTCAAGTTTTCCTAAATGAAACTTGTAAAGATGCAATGAATATTACTGAATTCGTTGATTCTATTCAACCTCAATTATCTGACCTTGAAGAAACCGGTAGAATCGGGTTTGTTAAAGGTGTTAGTAAAATTGTCATTGATAAACTAAAATCACTAGAAGTCACAAGTAGACCAATGCATTGTTCTGATTCTAAACGTGATACATTATATGTTAAATTAGATGATAATAAATGGACTAAAGATAATGAAACAAAAGATGCATTAACTTTAGCTATAAAGAAGATTGCCAGTAAAAATATTTCAAATATTGAACAATGGCAAAAAGCAAATCCGTCTTTCAATAATCCAAATTCAAAAACTTCTGACAAATATATGAAACTGTTATGTGAAATAATGCCGGGTTCAACCAAAGAAGAATGTGACGATAATTACAGAAAAATTGCTAAAAATATTATAAAAGAAATTTTTATCGACAAATATGGCAGCGCCGGAAATTTCCGGTAAATTTGACAGAAATTTCTGGAGCAACTTTAAGGCAAATTATTCGCATCACTACTTATATACCACTCCGGAGGCTCTACAAATATCGGCTGTGTATTACAAGCACTCGCTACATTTGAAACACTTGTACCACCTCTTAATACACCTGTACCATTTTGAACTCTATACGGGAACGGCTTTTGTGCTCCTGTCGGATTCTGACATTTACGCTGTATTTTTAATGTATGTTGACTCGAATCACGCGGCTGATATAAATTCTTTGTATATGGCGCATTTGCCTGCTGTACTACCATCTTATAACCATTTGCTGGTGTAGTTGCACAACCAGTTGGACCACATTTTACTATATGACCTACATATTTATCACTCTTATTTACATCATCGTGACAATCATTTGCTGCTGATAAAGTCTGTATGTATTGACCTTGACTTGAAGTATCCGTTAAATTACCAGTGTAAACCGGCTGCACCCAATTTGAAGGATATTGACCTGAATTTATCCATCTATATCTACGCTCCAACATACCTTTTGTTGACAAAACTGACGGCTTCACATATGTATTATCGCCTTCTACTATTACTCTTACTTCCGGCATATTATATACTGTTGCCGTATTATTATATTGACCTCCGGTTCCACCATTACCCATTGGATATTGACCTCTAAATGGAGTTGATGCTTTACTCATTTTCATTGATTTTCCTACGTGTATTATTCTATTATTAGAACCATTTATTGAAAAACCAGAATTAATCGGAGTTTGAATTGAATTTATAAATATATATGATGCTAGTGTATCGTTTGTTCCATATGGACCTTGATATAACCATTTTTTGTTAGTTTGCTTTCCTGATATACTCGTCGCAGTTGATGCACTATTTATTGATTTTTTTTTAAATGTTGCAAGAGACATTATACTCTATATTAATATTAAAATTTTTCTTTAATATTAATTTTATATCAGCAATAAATGCCTATTATTTTGTTCGTCTTCTAAACAACGTAATATAAACCAATACAATTTTCTACCTTTTAATGGTTCCAACACTTTTATTATTTCTTTTCTACTTTTTATTTCATTACCAACTAACAAATATTTATTTGTTAAACAAAATGTTACTAATACACCTATACTATAATATAAAGATTTTATTGTTATTGTTATTGGAAATTTATTTATATTATATAATTCCGGACTTGAAAAATACGGCTTATTTGTCAAAAAATATAAATACCTTTTATTATTTTTTTCTATATTTATAAAATAATCTATACTTACTATTAAAAATATATTATAATTTATCACTAAAATATCATCCAAATCTAAACCATATAAACTAACACCATATTTTTCATAATTATTTATTTGTTTACTCATATTATCTATCAAATTTATTGTTAGTTTATCCGGTAAAATATAATTATATTTTTTTAACAATGATTCTAAACTTTCTATATGCTCCACATTTAAAAATAAATTATTATCGTCTTTAAATCCATCTACAAATAATAAAATTGTATTATATATTATTTCCTTATATTCATCATTATTTCCACCTATTTCTAATTTATACGGCTCTTTTCTGTTTTTTGTTAGTTTATACTTTGATTTCATTTCTATTTTATTATTTTTTATTTCTATTATTTTAATTTATTATTTATTATTTAATTTTATACAGGTGGAGATTCTGGACTAATATCTGGTACAACCGGTATTTCATACGAAGCTATCATTGAATCTGATATTGTATTATTATCATATACAAAATTATATGCTATTATAAATTCTATTTGTAAATTTACCGTTCCAGCTCCACCTTCAGGATTTAAACAAAATATTATATTTGTATTAATTGTAAAAGTATAAGCAACTATTACACTTGGGTCTGATGGTAATGGATAAGAATAAGTCCATGTATTCGAAGATAATGGTAATTCTATATCAAATGTCATTTGTCCAGATACATCATTTACACCTAATTCTACTGCTGTTACAATCGGAATTGTCATTGGTATTGTTGTATCACCAATTGATATACTTGCTTGTATTGTACAAGGTTCAATTGTTACATTTGATGCACCTATCGGTGTTGTACCCATTATTGTTACACCTATACCTGCTATTGATGTAAATGTTAAAGGTACATTTGGAGCATTTATCGTTAATACTATTGAAGGCCATAATTCTATACCAGGTACAGTTGTAGTACTCGTTGTGTATAAATTTGATGGATTCAAATGTACATTATAATGTTTTGTTACATCTTTTGTTGTATAAGTTGTTTGGTATACATTCCATCCTGATGTTGTCGTTGAAGAATTCAAACCACTCCAAGTATTTGTATTAGTAGTAGTAGTTGTTGTACATGATGCTAAATCCCCTCCAGATGTCGTAAATGCTGCTGGATTAATATTTGGATATTTTATCTGAAAAGATGGTGTTGTATAACCTGGAATAGTAAAACTTTGGTTAAAATTTAATGTTGCGTTATATGTATAGGTTAAACCTTGTATAAATTCAAATAAAGAATTACACGACATTTCTATTATAAATATATAGAATTTTTAATTTTATACATTTATTTTTATTATATATTGTATTTTTATTTTTCATAACACAGATATAAATATAAATGTGTGTGATGTATTTACCACTGCTAAAGAGGAGGAGGATAATAACTACCTTTAAATACATATGGTTTATTACATTTTCCCACTTTTTTATAACCACTTATTTTAAAATACATAATTTTATCACTATAATTACTATCTATATTAATATTTAATTCATTAGTTGTTTCATCATACGTATATGATAGTATTGGGTTTGTGGTTCCACTATATATTGATTTGTTAGTTATCTCTACATTATTTATTGTCAAATTTGTTCCATATTTTAAAGTTGTTTTTAATTGTAAAGGAGATGCGTCTCTTGGTACTACGGATAAATTAATTGCTTTAGTTGTTGTTACATCACAAGGCTGATATAAATATTTATGTTTAATATAATTTATTGTTGTTTCAACAATATTATTTGTAAATTTATTAATACGACTAAGCATTGAGTAATTCGGATAGTAATTTGAACCCAAAGAAATATGAAATGAGAAATTTGTTAGTGTATTCATCTATTATATTATGATAAATTATTTACCAATAAATAATTTTGAAAATTATTATATATTAAACTTTGTTTAAATGATTCTTTTGATTCTTCTGAACTTAATGCTGTAAATGAGCGTTTATTATCTGATTTAATTAAAACTGTGTTTCTAATATGCTCACACATTAATTTATTAATATTATTAATAATCTTTCTTAATACAAATTTTTGTTGTATACTTTTGAAATTAGGTTTTAATTTAATATTATTAAATATCTTTTTAGGTATTTTTCTATATTTTCTTAAATCAATAGTAAAGGTTGTATCTGTTTTTATCACATATAAATTTACTATATTATCGGTTTTTAAGGCTTTTAATAATAATGGTAACATATTTGTTGTTGGCATATCTATTGTTGTCGGCATATTTATATTTATAATATAAATTCATATAAAAATTATTTCATATTTATATTTATTATAATAATGATTGCTATTAATGATGAATTAGAGGCTATTTATGTTCATATACCTAAAAATGGAGGTACATATGTTAAAAATGTGTTAGAACATTGTTATAATTTTAAACTTATTTTATTCAATGATTTAGGTTCTGAATCTAATTCAAAAGATTTTGCTTCATATCATATTAAACAAAATGGAGGATTAGTTAAGTATATATTAAAATTACTAATAAATAACGAATCCTTAAACGGACTCACATTAGAAAAGTGGAATAAATATACTAAATTCACTTTTATACGTAATCCATATGATAGGTTTGTATCCTCTTGGAATTATTTACGATATAATAAAATGAAAGGAAAAAATATACCTTTTAAAATGTCACTAACTAACTTCTTTTTAAATAAACATTCTATTAATAATTACGCATATATGCACGGATTTATTAGTCAATATGATAATATTACAGATTCGAATGGTAATATTTGTATTGATTATGTTTGTAATTTTGAAAATTTTAACGAAGAATTAATTAATATGTTATTTACATTGGGTATTAAAGAAATAAAACACGGAGATTTAATTAAGGATAATATTATTCTTAATGAATCAAAAGATAAAAAACCATATACTGAATATTATGATAATTTGTTAGTTAGTTATATTAATCAATATTTTTCAAATGATTTTAAATATTTTGATTTTAAACAATGTTTAACTATTGATGAGTTAATTGAAGATAGTAAAAAATATATATTTTCTAATGAAGAAATTATTAATAAAAATAATACATTATTAGAAGAACTTATAACTAACAACAATCTTTCTGATTCATTATTAAACAAAAATAATATAAAAGAAAAAAATAGATTTATAAGAAAAACAAAATTTGATAAATATAAATATGTTAAACACTTTAAAAATTTTCATACACAATGCATAATTAATCTATTTCAATCTTTTGCTGATAATCAAAATAAACTTAATTTATAATACATAATTAATATTTTTTTATCATTATTTTTTTATATTTTTATTAATTTTTGTTTTACCAATCATCATCGTGACGATATTTGTCAGCTTGTGCCCACGCTTCACCTCTACTTAAATACGAATCATTATCATCATCATCATTATCTGATTCTAAATTGAAGTCATCATCTGAATCCGACATTGCAGTCCAATCTATTTCCATCGCTGATTTTATTGGTTGTGTTTGTGTTAATTTATATAGCGGGGGAATATTCTCCTTAATTATTAATGGCTTTGGTTCTGCTTCTGATTCTAATGCAGCCTTAAAATTAAATACTGGAACAGAACTTGCTACCGATTTAAATACAGTTAATTCTGGAAATTCTTCAACTAATACTTGTTTTTTTATTTGTTTAACTTCTTGTTCTTCATCTTCACTATCTGATTCAAATTGAGCAAATTTATTGTTTCTATTATTATTATTATTATTATTATTGTTAGTTTTTGTTAAAGGTTGCTGTTGAATTTTATTATTATTATTTCTATATTTGGTTTCTTTTTCATTCTTCTTAATAGTAGGACAATACTTAACAGTGTGACCCTTTTTAAAACAATAGCGGCATTCCATAGCTAACAAACTGGGACATAATATCTTTGAATTAGGATCTCTAGTTTCTCTTGTAAAATGTGAGCGATACTCGGACTCGGACTTACCTAAATCGTGGCAAACCTTGCAGTATTTAGTAGGAGCAGGAGCAGGAGTAACTTTCTTAGACATCTTTGAATTTAAATTATTATAGCTTTGAAAACTTGATTTGTATGTATTTAATTATACTGAATTTATAAGAGGAAAAAAGTATTTCAATTTTTTTGTAGGGAACCAAAGGTTCCCCTACGACCCCTCCTTACAATAAAATAATTAAACATTAATTATACTTTTCTTATAAAACGCATACAACTCTTACTTTTTAGTACATTGAATATTTGGTTAAAGGAGGGGTCGTAGGGGAACCAAAGGTTCCCTTCAAAAAAATTGATTTGTTTTTTTCTTTGCTTTTTGCTTTCATAAACAAAATGCAACAAGAAAAATATAGCCTATGTATCCCCAGAGTTTCCTCCGATGTAACTTATAAGGATGTTTATAATACTTTTAATAAACTCAATATCGGCCAAATACAACGCATCGATATTATCAACGGAAAAGGAAATAATAATTTTAAACGCGCCTTTATTCATTTTAAAAATTTATTTAACAATGAAAATGCTCTCTTTGTTAAATCACGACTAGATAATGGTAAGGATATTAAAATAGTATATGATGACCCTTGGTATTGGAAAGCATCTTTATACAGGGGGTCAAAAAATTAACTATTTAATACCATTAGTTGAACCAAATCCTCCTTCACCTCTTGATGTCTTCTCCCCTAAATCGGTGACGATGCTAACATAAATTGGCATTAAATTTGGTGCACATATTTGCATCAATCTGTCACCTTTTTTTGCCTCATAACTCGTATTTTGTGATATATTATCCAATACTCCTATTATTGACCCTCTATAACCCGAATCTATAATTCCTTGGTTATTTGCTACACGTAATGGCGTCTTTGAAATAGATGAACGCGCATATAAATAGTAACCAGTGTTAACATTAGTGTTGTGACTCAAATCTAATGTAGTTGCACTACACTTTATTTTAAAATCTACCTTATTTGAAATGGAACCAGTTGGAAAAAATATTTCATTTGGTAAATATAAATCAAAACCAGAATCATAAAATGGCTCCGTTATGATTTTATTATTATGTGTTTCGGCAGCTTTTAAATATATATCAGTCAATTCTGGAGTTTCTGGAAGAATTTGTAAATGCATAAAATTATTATGATTTCTTAAACTTAATGAACTAACAAATTCTAAATATTGGCTTGTAGACATTTATATTTGTATATAATGCGTTGTATTTAATATATTTTTTAATATTAATATAAAAAAACATATTAAATATTGTTTTTAATATTAATATAAAAATAATTATGAATCAAACTAACAAATTTATTATTACTCGACATAACAAAAAAAATAATTGCGTATTTATAGAAGGTCAAGTGCAAATAGATAATACTTCTGTAATGCAAAATTTTCAATGTAAAATAAGTCATAATGAATTTATATTAGGGAAAAATGATGAGTCAAATATTAATGTCTCTGATAATAGAGGTGGTTTTTATAATATCCAATTAAGTTTTTTGGATAATAATGAACTCATAATAAATTCTGAAAAAATATGTGAAGATTTTTCTTATGTTAAATATAATATTCCAGCTTATGTATGGTGTATTACTAGAGGATTAATGTTTGCTGAATTATAATTATTTTAATTATTCATTTCAGTTGAATTTGAAAATAAATTTAATATATCCAAATAATAATCCATTGATGCAGTAATAAAATCTCCCGCATAATTACGTTGTAATATTTTATTTGTATCATATACAACATATATTGAAAATATTAATAATCCCAAAAATGCCAATATTTTTTTTGCTCCAGACATTTGTAAACCACCTATAAATACTAAACGCGCTATTAATAATGAAAGTAATGACCAAAATAATAGTGAACCAACTTTTGGACCTAAATTAATACCAGCAGTTGCTAAAACTAAACCACCTGCAAAAGTGAATCCAAATATTATTAACGCACCTTTAATTGCTAAATCTATTACTTCTTGACTCTTCGCTTTTTTTAGATTTGTTAGTAATAAACCATTTAATGATGAAAAAATACAAAATAGTATAAATTTAAATGGCATTGGCATTTGAACAAATAACATTATTAATAGTACTGCTAATGAGGCAATAAATATGGGCCAAAAATTAATTGTTGTATTTGTTTTTTGCATTACCCAATATGTTATTCCTAATTGAACTAACAAATTAATAAATAATAACGTGAAAAAACTTTTTTTATTGGCTATCAGCTGAAATAGCTTCATTATAATATATTAATAAATTAATTTATACAAAACTATCCTTATTATTTGTATAAATTGTTCGTACTTTTTTTCTACATAACGCACAACATATTTTACTATTTTTCTCAGTTTGTAATTTAACACAATTATTACAAAATTTATGTTCACAAGAGAATTGACAGTAACTATTATTTGATTTAATATCTATAGTCTCATAACAAATTGGACAATCAAAATTTTCCTTTATTTCTTGTTTCAAATCTGATATTTTCATTTTACATTTTTGAGGTTCATTATTTAAATTATTATAATATAATTGTTGCATTCTATTTAATTCTTCCTGCATTTCTAATTGCATTTCTAATTGATTTAAATAATTTGTTAGTTGATTTGATTGATTTCTATTTGGTTGTATTATATGTCTAATTGTTTCATTTCTAATTGTTTGCATAATATTGTTTTCATCAATGGTTAAATCATCTGCATATGACGGTAAAGAATCGCGTACATATTGATTGTTATTTCTTAATAATATTGGACAATTACGACGATTATGACCAGAAGTGAAACAAATAGTACACGAACTCATTTTAAGCAAAGCACCGATTTAAGCAAAGCACCGATTTAATTAATTTGATGATTATTATATGTGATAATTGTATAGTTTGAAAAAAGCATTTCAATTTTTTATCCACCTTTCCCTAAAGGGAGAAGCGCAAATGCCTCGGCATAGCCTTTGGACTAATGTTACCAAAAGGTATGGCATTAAAATTTTATAAAGTAAATCTTGCTTATAATTATTAACTGGTTCCTTCTTCAGTCGTCTCATCTTTATCTAAATGTTGTGAATAATGTAAATATTGTATAACAAACATCATTCCAACCTTTTTATTAGTCCATTTAGCGGTCAAAGCTTGTAAATCTTCTTTAGTATAGTTATCTGGTAATTGATAATATTTTTGCATACCATCTTTAAATTGATCATCGTGATAAGGTAAAACGCGTTCATCATTAATATCGGCATATAATAAATATAAAACTGCTAAATTATTGGCAGTAACACCAACAACATCTTTAATTAATTCAATATGTTCAAATTGCATTTCTTTAGGTTTAATATTATGTTGATTTAGAATTTTGAATATATCATGATATGTTTTTAATTTTTTAGGAGGAATTTTAAAAGGAAAATGTTGGTCATCAGCAAACACATCATTTTCTTTTATATATCGTAAAATTTTAGCATATTCTTTTTTCCCTTGTGCCATCGTAAATCCACCAGTTGATATTCCATAAATTAATGTTTCAAAAATAGTAGAAGGATTTTCGTGATTATTTTCATAAGGATTTCTATTATATCCGGTTGGAAATTCATCAAATGCAACAATAGGTAATAATCGCACAAAATCTTCATTTTCTTTAAGAAACTGAACTAACTGATTAAACCATGATTTGTTAATTAGACTTATTAATACTAATCTATTCATACTTAATTTAAATATATTAAAATGCGTTTAAGTTGTTTTAATTTTTTAATTATTTTATTTTTATATATTATAAAATGACTATTTCATTTGGTAATGTATTTTCAAAGAAAAATCTTAACCTTGTTGTTGGTTTGATTAGTTTGTTAGTTGCTTTGTGGGTTGTAATGTTTGCTATTCCAAGTCTTTTTGTAAATTTATTTGATACATTTTTAGGCAATTTGATTTTAGTAGCCTTCATTTTATTGGCTTTAATGTATAATATGAATTTAGGTGTTGGTTTAGCGATTGTTTTTATGATTCTTTATAGATTTTCTCATATGGGATATGGCTCCGGTTTCTATATTTAAATTTAAATAAATATAATATATTTTTATTTTAAATGCACATAAATAAAAATATAAAAAAATATATAATAATTCCCATTTTGTTAGTTTGTTTCATTTTTATAATTCGTAAAGTTTATTTTGATTTTTATTTTAAAGAAGGTTTTACCAATGATTTAATACATCGTTTTTTAAATTATCAGAAAACCGTAAATGAAAACAATCATCATTTTGATATGACAATTTTGGAGAAACAAGTGTCACCTGAAGAAATGGAGTCATATTTGTCTTCGGGTTATTGGAATTGGGATGACGAATTGATTAAACAATATTTAATAGCTGTAGGAAATGATAAAATTATAAAAGTAGATCCAGGTGTAGCATTAAATAAAGATATGCGTTTATATAATTCAAAGGCAATAACGGAATTATTAGCTTGGAATACAAAAGAAGGGGAATTTTTATTAAATGGAATAGATTTAGGTGTTAGTCCAACTAACAACCAACAATATCATTATGTATCATTACCTCATAATAGTATAAAATGTTCAACGGATTTAAACGGAAATTCATATATGGAAAAGACAATTTTTGACGGAATAGATAGGCAGTCCGGATTTCCAATAGAAAAAAAGATGCGTATTGTTCCAGGGAAAATGGAATCAGAAATTCCTGGATTTTCTTTTAAAAAAAATAAATGTGACCCGTGTGTAGCATTGGATTCGGATTATAGTTGTCCGTTTACAATAAATGTTTTAAATGATAAAAGTAAGGTGGATAGTAATATTTGGTCGCGATTGTTTAGCTCCGGAAATTTCCGGTAAATTTGGCAGAAATTTCCGGAGGTCATTATATTTCGAAAGTGTATCCGCGATTATAATAATAATCAAATAATTGCATTATTGAACCAAATTCCTTCTTATATGTTATCATATTTTTTGTTATATATATTTCATATTTACCTGTATCTATTTCTTCTACTATTTTTCTTATTTGTACTTTTTGTGAATTCGGATTACTTGACACAAATCTTTTTCCTATTAAGTATTCAAATTTTCTATTATATAATTTATTAAATTGACTCATTTCTATTGACATATTTGCTATATTTTATATTATAACACTTTTATAATATAAAAATTATGTCAATTTTTTGTTATAATAGTTGTCTTTACAATATATTTTATTTAGTTATAATATATGACAAACCAAGTTATGACAAACAATCAAGCAAAATTATCTCAATATATTAAAAACGTTAAATCATCTTTTTTACCTATTAGCATAAAACAACAATTAATTCAAAAAAAAATTAATGATTATTTATCTATTACAAATTATATACAAACTAACTCTAAAGCAACTGTTTTATATTCTGCAAAACCAGCTAATAATAAAAAACCTATTACTCCTTCTACAAAAACTTCTGTACCAACCAAATATGCATTGTTAGTTGGCATTAATTATAAAGGCACTTCCAGGAAACTCGACGGTTGTATTAACGATGTCACTAATATGAAGAATCTTCTTATTAATAAATGCGGTTTCCAAGACAAAAATATTATTTTTATTACTGATGATACTTCTATTAAACCAACCAAAACTAACATACTTAATAATCTAACTAAATTAATTAAAAATGCAAAATCCGGTGACACTTTATTCTTCGGTTATAGTGGTCACGGTACTAATTCTATTAATTTAAATGGAACTGAATTATCCGGTAAAGATCAGTTATTAGTTCCACTTGATGGTTTATCAACATCTACTTGCATTAAAGATGATGAAATTAATACTATTATTAGAACTAACATTGTTGATGGTGTTAAAATGTTTGGATTAATTGATGCTTGTTATAGTGGAACTGTTTTTGATTTAAAATATAACTATATGACCGATAATACAACTAACAACTCAGCTAACACATTTTCTATTACATCTAATCCTAAAATTACATCTATTAATAAAGGTCAAGTATTTATGTTATCTGGTTCCACTGATTTACAAACAAGTGCTGATGCAGCTATTATTTCTAATGGAGTTAAAACTTATACTGGAGCTTTAACTTATTCCTTTTTACGTATTATTGAACAAAAAGGAATTACCATTAATTTCAAAGATTTACTAACAAATATGAGAGCTTTTCTTGGCAAAAATAGATTCACACAAATACCACAAATTTCTAGCGACTCTTTTATCGATATTTCTTCCGTTTCTTTAAATCAATATTTATCTAATTAATTTGACATAATATTAAAGAAAATAATATAAATGGATGATTATATTATTTTATATATGGGATATATTTATCTAATAACAAACCAAATAAATGGAAAACAATATGTGGGACAAACCATACAAGATGATATAAAGAAAAGATGGAGTACTCATAAACAAGTAAATAAAAAATATATAGGAACTTGTTTATTTAATGCATATAAAAAATATGGAATTGAAAATTTTAAATATTATGTATATGTTTTGATGAAGATACGAATAAATATGAAGAAGAATATATAAATAAATATAATACTTTGTATCCTAACGGATACAATATGATCGAGGGAGGAAAAAGTAGAAAATTCACACCTATTTTACACCTTTGGACAATTAAATCGCCGACTGCGTCGGCTTTTATCAGTCACAAAGGTAACAGTTACTAGGCTATTTAAATAGCCGAAGGTGTAAAACAAATCATAAGCGAAAAATTAAGGGGTGAAAATCATCCAATGTTTGGAAAACATTTAAAAGAAGAAACTAAACAAAAATTAAGGGAAAAAACTGGAGGAAAAAATAATGCAAATTATGGAAAAAAATTAACTAATGAACAAAAAGAACATTTAAGAAAATTAGCTTATGAAAGATATAATAATAATGAATATATTTATAAAGAAGAAACTAAAAATAAAATAAGTGAATCATTAAAAAATTATTATAAAAATGATGATATAAAAAATAAAGCCAATATTAAAGTTCAACAATATGATTTAAATAATAATTTAATTAAAACATTTTCAAGTATGAATGAAGCAGCAAAAGAAATAGGAGTAGCACAAATTAGTATATGTAAAGGATTCATATGGAAAAGGATTTAATATTAATAAGTTTTTGAATTATTAATATTATAAAAAGGTCCTGCCGAGATTCGAACTCGGATGGTGAGCTTACTTTAAAAATATTATCAAAGGCTCAAATGCTACCGTTACATCACAGGACCAAACCAAAAATGTATTTATTTAGCCGCCAAAATACACAAAACGCCACATCAATTATCTTTTTAAGGATAAAAGCGACCGGTACAAGCGAAGCTACCTTCGGTACAAGTTGGTTATCTCACTATAAACCAATTAAAGAATATGTAAGATAACATTTCCCACAACTCTATTATTTAAATTTATAATTGCTGTAATGGATTTCATTTTATTGCTGAAGCGTCCTTCAACTAAATTGCTGAATCCTTTATTAAATTTTTATACCTGAGCCGAGATTCGAACTCGGGAACTCTAAGAGGCAAGATCTTAAGTCTTGTGCGTTTTTATGGGTTATGTATTTGGAACTACAAATAATGTGGTTAAAATCCAAATATGTAATAACTGACCACTTCGCTACCCAGGTATCTTTACTAGTTCCAATTAATAAAAATTTGTATTTTAATTGTTTAATTGCTGTACGGAACCACCTACATATTATATTAATAAGTTGTCTTTAAGTTGTTTTTTATAATATATATTTATTCTAAATTATTTTTCCATGACCCTTGATGCCAATGTTTTCCATAATCACCAAACACCATATTCTGCATTTGACCTCTCGGTTTTACACCCTTGAAGATTTAAAATGGGACAAATAAATATTTAAGAACGCAAAAATATATTTTTACAAAATTATAAAATTGTTATTTTATAAAAACTTATATATATACATGACGATTTCGTGGTATTCTATTTCTATTTCTCCACAAAATGGGGGGGGGTCAATTTTTAATGGATATTTTAGTGTAGATAATAATACTAATTTAGTTACTGCATTTTATGAAACAATCAATGGTTCAACTAATTTTAATAATAATATTTTAGGTCCTCCAGATAAGCCTTGGTCACCAATAGATAATTTGTTTATTAATAATTCTTTTACTTATGATGGTTTAAATTTTACTAGTATTTCGTTACAAAATTATTATTCAAGCAACCAACCATATTTTAACTTGTATCATAATTTTGTGCTTTATCAAAATTACAATTTAACAAGTAAAATAATAATTACACCAATTTCAAACCCAACTACTTATGTTAATAATGGTTTTCAGTTATATGATTTTTTAAATAGTAATAGAGAACAATGTATCATAACAAATGATATTAGTGTAAATTTTAATTTAACAAGTTCTAATGGAATTAAAACTATTTTGTCTGATAATTTAATAAGAATAACAAAAATATAATGCGATAAATAATAAAGAAAGACCAAATTATTTATCCAGAAGCAACCGTTCCTGTAATTTATCAACTGGTTTAGACGAACCAGCAAAACCAAAATTTACACGCTCTGCGAAGGGCAAACCTTGTTAATTTTTAGTGGAATTTGTCCCATTTTAAATCTTCAAGGGTGTAAACAATATACTTCATTTTTATTTCCATATTTAAAATATGTTAGTGTAACTATTCTTGGACCTGTTCTACAACAAACATATTCTTCCTTATTATTTTCCGGTATATTTTCATCCGGAATTAAATCCATTACTATATTATCTATTAATTGCTTTAAAAATTGACTTCCCTTTTCTGCACCAAATGCATATTGTCCCAACTGTTCTGTTAGCGTTTGGATTCCGCTATATTTTTTTATATCTGGTATTTGCATACTTGACAAAAAGTGAACTATCGTGTTTAAATCAAATTCAACTGGAAATATACATTTAAAACCTAATAAATCATCTAATTTTTTTGTTAGTTCAACATCTACATCAAAATAAAATCCACCATAAAAATATATTGCTAAATATCTGAAGAAATCTATCTTTTGTATTTTATACTTAAATGAATTAAACTTTTCCAAATATTGAGGAAAATTTGTCTTCATAAAATCATCAATGTCTTCATCCGTAAAATACATTATATTATAATCCGGATGTAACTTTTTAATCTTTTTAACAAACTCTTTTGCATCACCTGATAAACTACTTTTTGATTTATACGTTTGTATAATTATTTTTGGAATCATTATATTTAATTATTATTTGTTAGTTTTAATATGTTATTTATAATAATAAATAAAAAATTGAAAAAATATTCGTTTTACTACTTTGTTTTATCTAACAAATTATTAATATGGAACCTTTAGTTGATATTATGTATAAAAAAAGATTTAATTTACAATCTAGTGATATTCAACCTTGTTGCATTTATGAAAATACAACCTTCTTTCATATGGCTTGTTGTTTTGAGGGAGGAAAGGTTTTAAGCTTTGGACAAAATCATTTTCCATTATATTCTGAATATTATAAAACACCAACGTGTTCTATTCACGCCGAACGTGACGCAATTAATAAATTACCAAAGATTAGAAAGAAGAAGAAGATAAATATGTTAGTTTTACGATTTACAAAGTCTAAACAACTAACAATGTCTTTACCTTGTAGAAAATGTATAGATAATATGCGAACATTATTTCCTAAAAAGGGTTATATTGTTCAAAATATTTATTATTCAAATTATGACGGCTCAATACAAAAAACTAATTTATCCAAAATATCTAATGTTTAAAATATCTAATATTTAAACAAATATATTATAAATTGTTTAAATAAAGGACGGAACCATTGGTTTCCTTAAAAAAAAATTGATTTAAATTCATTATTTTATTTCTTTTTTTATTATACTAACAAAAATGCAATTATCTTTAGTACATCCTGATTCTGCTCCATTACCTAAATTAAATAATGATTCTTTAAATGATTCTTTAGTTATGCCTGTTTTAAAACGATATAATCGCTTTTATTCTGATGATACTTCAGAAGATAATATATTTTATTTAAATATACCACAAATTAAAAAACATACTAATATTGATGAAATTTATTTATTATATAAAATTTGTTATAATTCATTATCGATTAAGGATTTTAAGTTTTTAATAAAATTTTGTAATGATTTACAAAAAGATATACTTGATAATAGAAATATTATTATTACTGGACCAAAAAACAATTATGTTTATAAATTTATTTATAATAATTTAACGGATCCTAATATTAATTTACCAGTAATGATGTTAAATGAAGAACTAGGTATACATTATATTGATAATTCAATACATCTTAAAACATTTTAATAATGCGGCTCAGTATAAACTAATAAGTATTTTATATCTTTTTTATAAAGACATAAAATTAATGCTCATACTGGGAGTTGAACCCAGCCGAACGGCTTATAAGACCGTTATGCGAACCGATACATTATACGAGCTTAAGAATTTCAAGGTAGTCTCCTTTTTGCTGTTTTCTATTTTAATAATGATATTGTCTTATTTTTATATTTGCTGTATGAAAACAAGACGACCCTATATATAGATTTAAAAAATTAATATATTATTTTACATATAATTACTAAATATACTTACCTTTTAATCCGCTTTATCAGTTGCTACGCTTATCAGTTGCTACGCTTATCAGTCGCTACGCTTTATCAGTCGCTCCGCTTATCAGTCGCTCCGCTTATCAGTTGCTCCGCTTATCAGTCGCTCCGCTTATCAGTCGCTCCGCTTATCAGTCGCTCCGCTTATCCACATATTATAAAGGCAATTTGTCTTTAAGTTGTTTTCAAATTAAATAATATATTGGAAAAAGAACTTAAAGAAACCATTAGAAAATAATACAAAAAATGATCTGTAATTGTTTAACAGATAAACCTAAAATCGTCTGCGAATTATGTGAAAAAATGTTTTGCGATAATTGTATTTATTTAACTTGTTTTATTTGTCATAAAAAATTTACTTGCTTTAACTGTGGTTCTCAAGAACGACAAAAATATTTTGTAGGTTTACATTCTGCTGTTATTAGTAAACGTTCATATATATATTGCTGTAAAAAACACATTGAATGCACTATTAATGACAATCAATTTTGTGAACAAATTGATTGTAAAATATGTAAATTTAATTCGGAATATAATAAGAAATAATTCTAAAACTTATTCTATTTTGTTAGTTTATAATGATTCCTATTTATGCTTTTACTGGACTTATTTCTTTACCAGTAATTATCGGCGGTATATGTATCTATAAATATAGACGATATTACAACGATTACCAAAATAATATTCCTCGACAAATTGATTTTACAGATATTTTATTTTATTAATTTTATAATATATATTCCGATTATTTTATCGCCCCTTCCCTTAATTCTTTGTTTTTTACCGGAATCCTTTTACTTTGGATTATAATCATATTTTTTAAAAATTTTAACAAAATTATACGCCTTAATTACTTCAAACAACTAACACTTTTATCTTTATTAGTTGTTGCGTTTGGAATACACGGATTAATTCATTTAGGAGCTGAAACTAACTATAATTTTAATCCTTATAAATGGGTTTAAAATCGCTTTTAACAGTCGCTTCGCTTTTAACAGTCGCTTCGCTTTTAACAGTCGCTTCGCTTTTAACAGTCGCTTCGCTTTTAATGCGTTTGGCTCTTTACTTCGTTAAAACCTTTTCTTAAAGGTGGAAGATTAGCATCTAAACGCATAACCCAATATACCTGCACCTATTATACCTAAAACTATTCCTAAATGATAATTATATTGCATTTCTCTATACATTTTTAACCACGATTTTATTTCTTCTGGTGAATGTAAATGATTCAACATCCAATCCGATTTTGGACTTAATATATAATAAAAATAGTTAGTTAAAAATGTAACTACTATTGTTATACATACCTTTGATTGTGTATTCATTTTTATCAAATATATTATCAGCAATGATAACACTAACCCAAGTGCATATCCATAGTAACTTATTGCTAATCTTTCTCTAGATATTTTATTATATCTTTCTAACAAATCACCCGTTAAACTTGACTTATATTGTTTAACTACTTTACTTGATGATGTTGCATTATAAAAATAAATCATACCAAAAACAAATATGAATGATATTAAACACGATTTTATACACGGCATTATATAATTTATATACATAATGTTTTTTTTGCTTTTTAATTTCTTTATTCACTTTGTTTATTCACTTTGTTTATTCACTTTGTTTATTCACTTTGTTTATTCACTTTGTTTATTCACTTTGTTTATTCACTTTGTTTATTCACTTTGTTTATTCACTTTGTTTAAAACCTTTTTAATTTTTTTGCTATACTTTTTTAAAAAAGTATAATATATGAGACTTACAACTACTTTAGACTTTTTCATTCTTTTTGCCATTCTAATTAAAGTCGCATTCTTATTATCTTCTATTGCCGACTCTATTGCTTTAAGAACTAACAACATTCAAATTATGATTTTAGAACCTAAATTTAGATGGATTAAAGAACGCACCGAATTCATTTTTACCATTTGTATGGCCATTTTAATGATTATTTATTTCTGGCCTGGAACAAGACTAATTATTGGCGAAGAAAGCCGTATATTATTCTTTGTATTTGGTATTGTACTACTTTTCACCGCTAATTATAGTTTGTTCTTTTATGAATCACCATTTTATAAATTATTAGCAAGCACATTTGGACTTTAAACTTTAAAGTTTCTATTTTTTAATTTTATTTCTAATTTAAAAAAATATTATCTTAAAAACATAACTTCTTATATATTAAAAAGGTATGTTTACTAATAAGTATAATGTATTTAAAAATAAATACACATTTGATGAACGTTTAAACGAATCTCAAAATGTATTAAAAAAATACCCCGATCGGATTCCCATTATTTGTGAACCTTTATCTAAACTACAACCTTCCATTGATAAAACAAAATATTTAGTTCCTTTTGATCTTACTATAGGACAATATATTTGGGTAATTAGACAACGACTTAAATTACGCTCTGAAGACGCATTATTTTTATTAATTAATGGCAGAATTTTACCAACTAATGCTGTTATTGGACATATTTATCACGATTTTAAAGATAATGATGGATTTTTATATTGCGTATACACTAAAGAAAATACGTTTGGATTTTAATACCAAGTACCATCATAATAAACTTTTAAAGTTTTTGTTTCTATATCATAATATGTCTGACCATTTTTTGGATTAGTTGGTTCTTCCGATACTACGTATTTACCTATTTCAAATTGTAACATTTTACGTGGGACAGTTGAATCATATGATTCAGTTGCTATATATACTTCATTAGCAGCATCGGCCATTGCTATATTAAACATATTACCTCTATTGGCCCCAACAGTTGCATTTGATACATGTACTCCCACCCAATTTGATGCCACTGAATTTTGACCAAAGTTATTTATATACGCCATATTGTTGCCTGTTATTGCAGTTGTCGAAGTCGCTGAAGAAGCAGCAAGAACTATTGTATTTGTAGAACTAACAGCAATATCAATCCATCTGTTCCACGCACTTGAGTAATGTTCTGACCAAGTGTCTCCTTGGTTCAACGAATATAAAAATGGAACATTTTCTCCTAAATTATCACTTTCCACCACCACAGTACCCAACATAGGTAAATTCAAGACGATACCCACGGGATTCACTCTTATTGCAAATATTTTTGTTCCATCATTACTAGAAACTAATTTTCTTGCCCTTTCATTTGGCGAACCAGGGGTAGCATTCCAACCACCACCATAAGTACCACCAGTGCTAGAACCAAGATTTCTTAAAACTGAATTATTCGCCGGGCCGATTGAAGTTGAAGCATATATTTGGTAACCACCATTACTATGCGTTGAATTTGCAGCTACACTGATTGAACCAATGTTCAGATTACTAGTAGTACTAGTCCAACCAGCACCACTATATACATATATTGGCATATTTGTACCAGCTAAAGCAATTACTGGAACGCCACCAATACTGTACTCGGCGGCGTCCGATATAGAAGCACATGTCCACCATCCACTTACAAAGCCCGTATTATTACCAGTAGTACTAATTTTTTTAAATGTTACTCCAAAATCGTCCGATATAAAGAATGGTTTTCTGTCAGCATCATCCGAACCCATTGGACCTGTAGCAAATATTTGGTGTTTTCCCGTTTTGGATATAGCACCTATAAACTTTGGATAATACAAAGTATTACCATTTGTTGGTGTACTGTTGTATGGAGCGACCAAACCGGCTGTATGCAGATTGGAAATGTGGCCAGAAGCACCTAATGAAAAAGTATTACTACCATTTAAACTTTTATAGGTTGTTATTTCTACCCATGTTGTACCCCCATTACTACTTCTATAAATTTTAGTAGACTCGTTGGGTACGACTAAAGCCTTTAACATATATTTACCATTTTTTGAAGTATAAAGTCCCACATTAGTTGACTCAAATTGAGATGATGATAATTCAGTTGGGGTTGAATTGAATGGTTGATTTGTGGTGTTTGTGGCGACATTTAATGCTACCGCTGTGTGCAAAGAAGTTGATACAGTAGGTTTTGAGTAATTGATACTTGAAATATCATTTGTTAAAGTTGTTATTGCTGTTTTATCAGCCTTTAACCAATTAGTACTGGAAATATCATTTGTTAAAGTTGTTATTGCTGTTTTATCAGCCTTTAACCAATTAGTACTGGAAATATCATTTGTTAAAGTTGTTATTGCTGTTTTATCAGCCTTTAACCAATTAGTACTTGAAATATCATTTGTTAAAGTTGTTATTGCTGTATTATATGTTGAATTATCAACTTTACCAGCTAATAAATTTAACATAGTTGTGTTAAAACTTGGATCATTATTTAATGCATTAGATATTTCATTTAATGTATCTAAAACTGCGGGAGCACTATTAATTAAATTTGCTATTTCAGTATTTACATAAGTTACATCAGCCTTCAACCAATTAGTACTGGAAATATCATTTGTTAAAGTTGATATTTCATCATTTACATAACTTTTATCAGCCTTCAACCAATTGGTACTGGAAATATCATTTGTTAAATTTGTTATTTCATCAACAACATAAGTTTTATCAGCCTTTAACCAATTAGTACTGGAAATATCATTTGTTAAAGTTGATATTTCATCAATAACATAAGTTTTATCAGCCTTTAACCAATTAGTACTGGAAATATCATTTGTTAAAGTTGATATTTCATCAATAACATAAGTTTTATCAGCCTTCAACCAATTAGTACTGGAAATATCATTTGTTAAAGTTGCTATTTCATCATTTACATAAGTTTTATCAGCCTTTAACCAATTAGTACTGGAAATATCATTTGTTAAAGTTGCTATTTCATCATTTACATAAGTTTTATCAGCCTTCAACCAATTAGTACTGGAAATATCATTTGTTAAAGTTGATATTGCTGTATTATATGTTGTGTTATCAACTTTACCAGCTAATAAATTTAACATAGTTGAGTTAAAACTTGGATCATTATTTAATGCAACAGATATTTCATTTAACGTATCTAAAACATTAGGAGCACTATTAATTAAATTTTCTATGGAGGTTTTAACAAATTCAGTTGTAGCAACTAATGTGGAATCCTCTCCAACTGGTGCAGTTGCAGAATATAAATAACCTGAACTATCTCGAACAGCTAAAGTATTGATTGTAGCTGATGTAGATTTATCTACTGAATTTATTTTGTTAAGTGTTAAAGCATTCATTGCAATTTTATCATCTGTAATAGAGCCATCATAAATTTTTGCGTTTGTAATAGATGAACTGGCAACATCATCGGTATCAACTAATGCGGATGAAATTTTACCGCTAGAATCGCAATGTAATATACCAGAACCAAAGCTTGTATATAAATTAGAAGTTTGAATTGAAAGCTTATCACTTTCAATAAATATGCTATTGGAACCATTTGTTAATTTTATTTTACTATTTGAGGATACATCAACATACACACCGCTAGAATTAACCTGTAAACTATTTGAATTTTTACTTATATTAGTTGTATTTGTGAATGTATTGGGACCAGTCCAAGTATTATTTCCTTGAAGTAAACTTGAGCCCATGTTTGCTGAAACATTTTGTACAAATCCAGTGGTGGCTACTTGATTACTTGATGTGTCAGATGGTGTAAATGGAGCTATAGGTATTCCTGTTAAATTTGCGTCTAATAAATTAAGACTTTCAAATTGAGCGGGAGTATTATTTGCGGAACTTGCCATCAAACGGTCATTCTGCGTGACAGAAAAAAATTTGGGTAAAGTAGGCATACTATAATAATAGTAAATATTATTTTTTATTTTAAAAAAAATAATATTTTATTAATTAGCCTAAACATTATATTTGTCTGGCAAAACCTAAAGTAGAACGTTTACGAATATCATCTGCATCAATGGGTGCAATTGAATTAATTGTATAGTGAACAGCATAACTATTTCCAGAAATAAATGGTGCTTTAAATATGCCATCATGATCCAACTCACAAACAGTATTACCTAATTTATCTTTAATTAATAATATTTTATTTCTCGTAACAATGTTCATTTTTTGATGTCCATTAACATTTGGAGGACTAAAAAATTTTGGCAATGTTGAACGCATAGCATTTTTTGTAAGAGAGCAAAAACTGAAGAATGGAGATGTAGATGGGTTGGCATAAGTTTCATCATGTGACCAAGATTCTTGTGCTATATCATTATATGAAACTTTTCCTAATAAATCTCTTAAAGTTTCAATTGTATTATCTTGTAATGTTCTTTGTGGGATATTTATTGTCTTTTTATATCTATTATGAAATTTAACATTAACAGCTGTGTTTGTAGCATAATTATCATTATTATTCCAATCAATAGATGTTGGGTCTACATTACCAAAAGCATCGTATTTATATAATGCTATCTTATATGTACCATTATCATTAATTATATTACGTGTATACATTTTCATTGTAGTTCCGGGTCCAGTGGGTAAGTCTAGATTTATTATTGCTGTTGAAGATGGTAAAAAGAAATAAGGTATATTAAAATATATATTTGGAGAAGGACTCGATACTCCCATTATTGTATCTACTGAACCAATATAAGGAGATGGGTTAGTTATTTGAAGTAATCCTATTTTTACACCAGTTCCATTATTTATAGAAGTAACACTAACATTAGTATCACTATAGGTGTTATCAAGAAAGTATGATAATGGTGTATTATTTAATAATGTGTATATAGTTATAGGTATATTTCCTGAGGTATCAGATAATCCTGTGTTTAATGTTATGGTTGCATTTGTTCCTTCGACAACTATTTCATATCTTGTTAATAATGGAGACGTTAAATATTCATAATACGTCTTTGTTGTATTTTGTGTAAATGTGATATTATTTACTTGTGTTGCTGAATGTGTATGTGTAATTGTACTGTTATTTCCCGTAATTGGTATAACAACTGATTGAGCAAAAGGATTATATGTTTGATTAGTAACAACAGGTAAATAATAATGTAGTAAATTATTGGAGATGTAGTCTGTATCACTTTGGAGTAATGGCATATTATCCGGACATACAGGTGTAAGTCTATTTGCTAACGTGGTAAATTTTAACATTGGTTTATGAACAACAAAGAATGAAATTGTTTTGGTTGATGTAGCACCGGAGTTACGACTTAATTTAAACACACCATTTGCAATATATTTACCTGCTACTGTTTGTTCATAAGTTGAAAATGACTCCATAATATTACCCCAACTAGCATCAGGTGCTAAAGCTACGTCTAAATTAGTAGCTGAATCTCCTTGTAAAAGTGGATTTCCAACTTGTTGTGAAATTTTATATACTGCCAATATACCTTCATTAATTCCCATTTCATATATCTTTGGACTAACATTAGAATCTATACTACCAGTTAAAACTATTGAATTAAATCTTAATCTTGTAGAACGAATTTTTAAAGTACCACCTGTTGGTGTAATATCATTATTAAGACCGCTAAAAGTATATATATTAAAGGTTTTTAAACTTGAATTTAAAGTTAAAGAATAATTATTAACTTTTGGATTTGTGATATTAATAGTAACATCATCACCTTTTGTGTATATAGGATAATAAGTGGTATCACTATCTGCTAATATAGAATAATGAAATTTTAACATTTGATGCCCTAAATCATCATTATTATTATTTGTGGCAACTCCATCTAATAACATATCTCGTAAATCAACACCTGTAAGTGTCTTATATACATCAACTGTTTGATAATATTTTCCGGTTGAATTAAAAAATTTAAATTCAGCTGTTGCTTTAGATCTTGAAATAGCATATGTTTGAACTACTCCATCACTTGAACCAGATTCTGTTCTATAACCTCTATAATAATTAAAAGATAATGTTTTTGAATAGTAATATGAATCTCCACTACCGCTTTCATACTTAAAAGCAAGCCCATTTTCCGTAAATGCAGATAATGCTCCTGCTGTACCAACAAGATTTACAGCCACTAAATCTGGTAATAAACTATATTTTATATAAGAACCTACTTGAACAGTGTCAAAATCAATTGTGTTATCACTGGTTAAATAAACTCCATTAGTTATTGCAAAAACATTTAATTGAGAAGGATTTTCTCCTTGATATTGGTTTGAATCATTTAAGTAGTTTGTTTCATCATAAACAGTTGATTTAAATAGTTGGTTCAAAATAGTATTAACCGTATAATTTACTCTCCAAATATCTTCCATAGCTGTTGCTATATATATTGGAGTTCCAAAAAAATAATTATTACTTACTTTAATTGTATGAAGAGTTGTACCATTTCCATCTTTTATATTGAGAACTGTTTTACTGTTACTTGTTAAACCAACATCTTCCGTATCAATTGATAAATAATATGTTGATTGACTTCCAGATTGCCAATTATTAACTGTATTGTATCCATTAATAGGGTCAACTATGGTATCAGCAACTAGGTTTGTAGTTGGGGATTTGTTACCTATAGATGAATTAACCCCCTCACCTATGTCTGCATTTACTATATTTTTATAAAATAAAACATAGTCGACGTCTAATTTTGATTGATTATTAGATAAATTAATAGTATATCCATCTGGGTCATTTAATATTAAAAGGTTTTCTTCTGAGCCAGAATCTTCATTTAAATATTGATATTGTAATAACATTTGAACATCTGAATCATTATATGTTACTTCATAATTATTATTAATGTTTAATATAGTGGGTTGGTTCGAATAAAATATACTTATATTTTTATAAATATCTGTAATATTTGTCCATTGATCGTATCCACTTGCATCACCGATAATTTGAATAGATGTATTAAGTTCACATATATCATTTTTAGTCAAAGTAAAAGACACCGTAGTTTCTCCACTTACAATTGTTTCAGTTATATTAACATATGGAGTAGTATCATTATATATAATATTTGATAAAAATGAAGATGGATAATATGTATTTGTTTTCAAATCTTTAATTGTGTAATGAACAGTATCTACGGTGTATACAGGACTAGTGCAAATTATGTTATTATATGGGCGTAAGTTTAAATTAAAACTTACACTATAATATTTTCTTGTTTCGTGTTTTTGTAAAAGTATTGATTTATTTTGTAATATTCCCGTTTGCATAGATATATTATTTATCGTAGTAATCGTTTTAGTTGTGGGTAAAATTGTATTACGTGTAAAATTTACTTGTGAAATATACATTTCCTTTCCATAACTTGTTGTTTCACCCCATTCAATTTTTACATTATCATTAAAGTCTGAATTATTTGGAGAACTTGTACTAGAGGTGGGGTTACCAATGCCAAAAGTAAATCTAACTTTTATATCATTTATAGTGCCACTATGTAAATTATTTACGTCAGATAAATTTGGCCAAAAGACACCATCAGAACTATAAGCATTGTTACTATTTGAAAACATCTTATTATTTTGTGGGGTTGATAAAGACCAACCAGATGCAGATGTAAACATAGATGAAAAAGTTAAATCAGAAAGTTCTTTAACAGTAAATAAAGCACGTCCTTTAAATTCGTCTTGAACCGGAATTTTTAAATTTTCAAGATATATATTTGAATATACACCTGAGACTCTATTACCACTTGAATCTATTAGAAAATCAACACTATCTAAACGATGACTTGGTAATATTTTAAATAAACTTAAATTTCCTGATTGAGCACTTTCTGATGATACATATTCCCAATTAGCTACATTAAAATTATTATTAACTATAGTATTATCTGATATAAAATTTAATGCTGAATTTCCGGATTGTAAAAAATGTGTATTATTTATTGGTTTCTTAAAAACTAATTGTGATAATGTATCGTTTTGATAACTTGTCTTATAAATTTCATCAATTGGTTTAAGAGCTTGTTGAGCATTATCAGATTGATAAAATACTTTAGGTGTTAATGTAGTATTATTATCCTCAATATTTGCACGTGTAGTAGGAGTTCCATTATTTATTTTAATTTCTCCATCAGTATCAATTAAGGATTGATCTAAAGCTTCTCTACCTGTATCTAATTGCATATATGCAACATTAGAACCACTTGAGTTTATAAAAACCGAACCATTTGTAAAAACCAATGCACAACTTGAATCTATCCAATTTTTCATTAATTCAACGTTATTATATAATCCATTATCCTGAATCGTAACTAAATCATTTTGTTTGCTAGTTGAACTCCAATCGTCATTAACAAAGCTAAAGCCACTATTATTAGATGTATCAATAATTAATTGAAATTTATATCCCGGAAGAGGATAAGATACATCATTAGCATCAAAAAAAGTATAAAATTCTGTATCAGTTAAAGTATCGCTTGTATATCTTGGTAAATAATCAATACCATGTAAATTAGTTACATTTAAACGTTCTGTTGAAGTAATTGGAAATTCTTGAACAACAGTATCTGCTAAAGTCGCCGAACCAGCCATAACTGTTGTATGTACTGGTTCAGGAAATTGTTGAACTCTATATGTGCCGAAATCAGATTCTTGTAATAAATGAACATTACTTGCATTAGTTTCAAGCGTAAAATTATTGCCCACCAATGTATATGGACCTTGAATATTATGTATGATTCTTTTACCATCACTATTGGAACTTGTATCGACGGTAAAATAACTATTAAGTGAGTTACCTAAAGCATATAAACTATTGAACGATGAATCTTCAATAACTGAAAGGTAATTTGCGTGTGAAATATTCGCATATTTTGAATTTAATGCTTTTTGATAATGATGTACAGAGCTATAAGAGCTACTATCAGTAAATAGTGCATTAAAACGAGACCCAGATGCATTACCGTTAACATAAAAAGGGCCATTATTACTTGTTAAATTTAAAGATATATATGAATCATATAAAGCAGATGTTTCAGTAGTAACATTATATTCTTTGTTATATGCACATGTGTCTGTGCCAACATCTACTGTTGTTGAATCTGGCTGTATATTTGAATCAGCTGAATAATGATATGTACTAACAGCAAATGTACCATCGTGTTCTCCTGGAGTAGTAAGTAACTCACATTTACTTAATTCATCGACGGTATAAGGATTACTTGTTAATGAAAATCCACTAGCATTAGTACTTGTATAAATAGTGCCATTTGAACTAAGATAATTATTTATTATAGTTGGTGCTACATCTCCTCTAACGAGATGATATAATGTTTCATTCTCTAGAGTTTGGTTTGCAGTTATTGTATCAATATTTGTTTGTGCAATTAAAGATACTGCATAATCAGAAGGTATTTGAGCCGATAGTTCTGCAGACATTTTATATATATAATAAATAAAAAAATACTTCTAAAATATTCTTAATTATTTAAGTGTAATAATTTTTCTTATCAATATAAAATAATATTGTATTATATGTTTATAATTAATACTAAACCAAAATTGTATTATTAAATATTTCATCTGATTCCTCTCTTTTTGTCCTCTGTTTTTTATTTACATATATTTCAAACGATATATCTTTCTCTGTAAATCCCTCCATTCCAAATTTAAATACATCTACGACCTCTTTTTGTCCTATTCTATGACATCTTGCTATTGCTTGGTCTTCTATTGCTGGATTCCAATGTGGTGCTACAAAATATACTTCTGAATAATATTCTTGTAAATTTAATCCTTCGCAACCAGTTTGTATTTGTAAAATTAACGCATCAACTGGTTCTGCTAAAGTTTTGGCATTTTTTATTCCGGAATTACGACCATCATATGTTTTCACTGTTAAACCAATATTCTTTAATCTTTTTGCAATTTCATCTATTTCATTTTGAAAATGACAAAATATTATTTTACCTCTTTTGTTATCTTTTCTTTTATAAATATAATCAATTACTGTATCAATTTTACTATTAAATTGTAATGCTTCCAAATATTCCTCTTTATTGAAACCTAAATTATTAAATAATTCTTCATTTTTCATCATTAATTGAGGCATTATACAACTTTGCTTTGCCCTTAATAATCCCGTTAAAATACCTCCTTTTCCGAATATTTCTGCTAATTGTTTTCTTTTTTCTGCTGACACTCCGGTTTGCTTTGGTATTAAAGCATGTATTTCTTCAGCTAGCGCTTTTTCCGTTTCATTTTTCCAATTGATTTGAACTGTTTCTTCAAATAATAATGGTAACTTAATTCCAACTTCTGCTTTTGTGCGTCTTAATATAAAATTATTATGTAATATGTTGATTGTTTCTTTATTTGGAGATGCATATAATTGTGATTTTAGTCCAGCAATAGAACATAAATTATAAAAATCTTGTTTTCCATTTTGTACTGGCGTGCCTGTAATTAGCCATCTTACTTTTGCTACTATTTTTCTACACATTTTGTGTCTTAAAGTCTTTGCATTTCTTAAATGATGTGCTTCATCATATATGATTCTACTCCACTCTAAAGAATGTATTTTAGATTTATTACTTAAAATTGTATTATATGTTGTTATTATGATTGGACTATTTGTTAGCAAATCGGTTGTAATATAATTGAGATTTTTATAATAAATTAACGCAAGATGTCCAGTTGCGTTATATATTGCTGTAGACCATTGTTCAACTAATACTGGCGGTAAGACTATTAAAGTACGTTGTAAGAAATTAGTGAACATTAATCCTATTGCTTGTATTGTTTTTCCGAGACCCATTTCGTCTGCGATTAATCCGCCTCGACAGTTAAAAGGTGGATTGGGTTTTAGTTCATTTCTAAGGCACCATTCGACGCCTTCTTGTTGCCACGACTTTTTATCAAAGTTGGCTCGTTGTAATATTAATTCAAAACGTTTGAGTCTTAATTGAATTAATTGTTCAAAGCTTTGTTCTTCTTCTACCATTTTTTAAAAATTTGATGACGTTTAAGTATTTATTATTTTATATTATTTTAAAATAAAATTCAATTCTTTTTTAAAATAGTTTGTCTTAAATTTTGTGTCAGGGTTTTATGTCAGGGTTTTATGTCAGGGTTTTGTGTCAGGGTTTTGTGTCAGAGTTTTGTGTCAGGGTTTTATGTCAGGGTTTTATGTCAGGGTTTTGTGTCAGGGTTTTGTGTCAGAGTTTTGTTATAAATTTTGTGTCAGAGTTTTGTTATAAATTTTGTTATAAATTTTGTGTCAGGGTTTTGTGTCAGGGTTTTGTTATAAATTTTGTTATAAATTTTGTGTCAGGGTTTTATGTCAGAGGTTTGTCGGATATTTTGTTGGATATTTTGTTGGATATTTTGTGTCAGGATTTTGTTGGATATTTTGTGTCAGGATTTGTTATAAATTTTGTGTCAGGATTTGTTGGATATTTTGTGTCAGGATTTGTTATAAATTTTGTGTCAGGGTTTTGTTGGATATTTTGTGTCAGGGTTTGTTATAAATTTTGTGTCAGGGTTTTGTTGGATATTTTGTGCTGCACTGTTGTCCAGTGCCACCGGTGTAACACTATGTGCCACCCGTGCATCATATTAAAGTCCAAAATGGTGCGTTAATACAGTAGTAGTCCAATATGGTGCGTTAATAGAATACCACTCATTTCTAGAAATGAGTAGCAAAACGTAGAAATGAGTAGCAAAATAGTGTGCCTTATACCCGTGTCACCTGTGCCTTGGACCCGTGTCACCTGTGCCTTATACCCGTGTCACCTGTGCCTTCTACCCGTGTCACCTGTGCCTTATACCCGTGTCACCAGTGCCTTATACCAAATATGGATTGTCACTCATTTCTAGAAATGAGTAGCAAAAAAAAAGGCTTAACCTTTTTTAATTAAAATTATATTACAATTACAAAGTCAAATTACATACACAAATATAAGTTCATACATATATTTACTCAGATTCATATCCTTCCTCTTCTTCCTCATCTTCGTCAGGTAATGGCAACACAGTCTTGGTAGCAGGGTCATAAATTCCAACTTCCTCTCTAGTAGTAGGGTTGTACAAGATATTAGTACTAGATTTTAAGTAAGCAACTCCGTCAATAGTAATGGCAACAACCTTTACTTTCTGAGGGGCTTCAACAACAGGAGCTTTAACAATAGGAGCAGGAGCAGGAGTAGGAGTAGGTTCAGCAGCCTTTTTCGTACTAGTAGTAGCAGGCTTCTTGGCAGATTCCTTAGCTAATTTCTTGGCTTCCTTTTCAGCTTCCTTAGCTTGCTTCTCGGCTAATTTCTTAGCTTCACGCTCAGCTTTCTCAGCATTACGCTTGGCTTCACGTTCGGCCTTCTCTTCAACAGCCTTAGCTTCCTTCTCAGCCTTCTTTAAAGCAGCCTCTTCCTTACGCTTGGCTTCTTTCTCAGCCTTCTCCTCAGCAGCCTTGGCTTCGCGTTCAGTCTTCTTTGCAGCACGTTCGGCTTCTAAAGCAGCCTTCTTGGCAGCCTTCTCTTCGTCAGTAAGCTTAGTCTTCTTAGCCTTAGCAGGTTGACCTTCAATATCTCCAGTGGCATTCGAGTCAGAGTCTGATTCCATCTTTTCAAATAAATCAGTAGCTCCGTCAGCAGTAATAGCACCAGATTGCTTCTTAGGACGACCAGCTTTAGAGGCTGATTTCTTGGTCTTCTCAACAATAATGAAATGTTCGGCATCTAATTCGATATTTAATTTGGAAGCAGCTTCAATGGCTTGTTCTTGAGTCAACTTGAGTTTATTTAAGATTTTGGCATAATTAATTGGACTACGGCCCTTGAGATCTTTATATTCATAAAGACCACAAGCTAAACGCATTTCGACATTACCGCAAGTGGGGACACCTGAAGTATTTGAGTCAGCATCTGCTTGGCAAGCCTTGCAATATGCGCCATTTTCCAATTGCTTTTTAGGGCATTGAGTATAGAGGCCTCGGTTGTACGCAAGTCCTTTGCAGCATTCAGCACTAATTAACTCAGCGCAAAATGGCATAGGAAATACGGCTTCCTTCTTTGCTTTAGGTGCCTTAGCAGTCTTCTCCTTCTTTGTGCCAGCAGATTTCTTAGCCATAAGCTTACGAGTCAAAGCCAGGTTTTCGAGACCAAGCATACGAATCGCCTCTTCGGCATCAAAATTATAGTGCTTAGCACAAGTCTTTACGCATTCAGTCGCAACAGTCTTAGCAGCATTCTCCAAAGTCTTCATAAGCAAATCAGTAACAGCAAATGAGGCATTGAAAGCGGGAACTTCTTCAACAATTTCGAGCATATTGGCGGACATTTTGATAGTAATATTCAATCGAATATAAGAGCTTTAAATAGTAGTTAGTAGTTGTTAACAACAAATTGATAGGGATTTAGTTATACTGGTTTCTTAATGTACTGAAAGTATTTCAATTTTTTCCACCTTTGGTAAAGATGGAGCCAAACTAAAAATTTTATGGATTTTTAACCCCCCTAAAAACCCCCTCTCACCAATGGTATTACATATGTATGTAAAATAGCATCACTACATAGGACATTTCATTTTTTTCTACTTTTTATCTTATAATTTAAAAACTAAAAATTTTATACTTATTACTATGTATATTTCTGCTTACATACGTATACGCATAGGTGCTTTCATTTTTTTCCACCTTTGGTAAAGGTGGAGCCAAACTAAAAATTTGTTAGTTTGTTTATTTTTAGTTTCTATTTTTTTGTCTCAAAATTCATAATAATTGAAAAGCTGTATATATAGTACTTGGTATAAATGTATATATATATATGTTTTAAAAAATTTTTAGTTTCCAATTTTATAGGAAGCATTTCGAAAAAATTGAAATACTTTTGTATTGGTAAGTGAGTAGTATAACTAACTACTTATCAATTTGTTGTTAACAACTACTAACTGCTCTACTACTACTACTACTAACTACTATCGAAGATGATGACTCCTATTTCCTTCGTTTGCATCGACTCTACTAGCGTCAATAATACTCCTGAGGTTATCCGGGAAATGTTTGCTGATGTTGCTATTGTTGGACATATTTACGTCCATTACCACGGTTCTATTGATACCAGAACTAACGACCCTTTTTGGTGGTTAGAAAATGGCACTCAAACTGTGTGGATTTCTATTCGCGAATGGAATGATTCCGAAAGTGCATTTAAGACGATTAAGGCGCTTAATGATGGAATGTCCTTTATTTATAAAACTAATTATAGTCTATTTATTCCAATTGAGCCAACAACAGTTGCTGATATGTTGCGCTTTCCTATTGATTACCATTCTTGGCCCTCTACTCCTCAAACTATGTCAAGTTTGGACTCTGTTTTCGACACACTTCCCTATGTTTCAAGAGAATCCGATTCAAATGTTTGGACTCAGTATTTGAACCGTTATTTCGTCCCAATTACAAAGAAGCCATATGATTATGTTGCTGAAGCATTAAATGGATTAACTTTATCTTTTATGAAGACTTTGTCACTCGTAAATCCTGATGAATGTTTGCCATCCGAATCTCCTTATATTATTGATGCTTATAATGTTGATTTGGATGATGATTTGCTGGATATGAACGCGCATAAGCGTCAACGTATTGAAGATTCTGCTGTTTACGTATATAACCTTGTATAAAACTCGATATTTTGTAACCTTTTAACTTTGTAACCTTTTAACTTTGTAACACTATTTTAATTACTCATTTCTTAAAAAAAAGAAAAACAAAAAAAGAAAAACAAAAAAAGAAAACCCTAACCCTTTTTTTTACATATACAATACAAAAATGTCGGGAAATTTCCCCTAAATATGCCGGAAATTTCCGGAGTAAATCCTAGAAAATTTTAGTTCAAAAGTCTCAGGGGGACCCTGAAAAAATTGAAATACTTTTTTACTCATTAGTCAGTGGTATAACCTAACTTATATCAAACGACCTTTTAAATAACAACTAACTTTTAAGATGACTGCTATTCCTCCTCCTTTTAATATTGTTACTAAATACACTGCCACTTCTTTAGATGACGGCACCAAATACTACCTCAACTTCCCATTGAATTACAACATTGTTTCTGATGCCGAAAAAGACAAACATTCCACTACATTTAAGACCATTAACATCGAAACTAAGGCACGTTACTTATTTCAAACCAGACATCCTGAGGGATTAAATGGATATTTAGTACTCAATCCTCTTGAACCTGTTGACAAATGGGTTTCAACTTTTGTTGAAATTAATGATGATGACGATGATGAAGATGAAGACTATTGGGTTTGCGATTGTGGAGATTGTGAATTTGCTAAAAACAATTTACAATGTCAACCCGTTAATATTCAATTTGAAATTGTTGACACATTTGAAGAAGAAGAAGAAGAAGATTTTGATTATGATGTGAAGTCTGATTGCTCTGAAGATTCTGACTATGAATTTGATGATGATGACTATGATGATGAAGATGATAATGATTATGATGTTGAGGAAGAAGATGACGAAGATGTGGAAGAGCCTGAAGATTATGAAGACGGATATCCTATTGTATATGTGGATGAAGATGAAAGTGAATTACAATTACTGATTAAAAATTATGAAGAAAAATCCAAATATAATTTTATTCGTACTGAGCGTACTTTAAGAAATAAGACATATACTTCTACTATTAAACAAAAAATGTAAATTTTAACTTTGTAACACTATTTAATTACCCTTTTAACTAACTACACCTTCTTTAATACTTTTATAATTTATAACACACTTAATATTGTATATATTGTATATTTGTTTTTTTTCATTTACACATTTTGTTACTCATTTCTAGAAATGAGTAGCAAAAAATATCCGTGTCACCTGTGCATCATATCCGTGTCACCTGTGCATTATATCCGTGTCACCTGTGCATTATATCCGTGTCACCTGTACATTATATCCGTGTCACCTGTGCATCATATCCGTGTCACCTGTACATTATATCCGTGTCACCTGTGCATCATATCCGTGTCACCTGTGCATTATATCCGTGTCACCTGTGCATCACTACCATAACACAATCCAATAAATATTGATGAATTATTTGAAAATCCTAATTTTTATAAATATTTTTGACTTTTTAAATTGCAACAAACTAACAAATTTTTAATTAATTCTGCCTCTGTTTTTTATTTAAAATGCACGCATTTTTTTTAATATAGTTAATTAATTTACTTGTTTGTTAGTTTATTGTCTTTTAAAATACACAAAATATTTTATAATTCTTACCTTCATTTTAATGACACATTGCCATCTAAAGTTCGAAGACCTATATTAGTTTATTTTTAGAACCGTGTCAGACATTTTAGACCCGTGTCAGACATTTTAGACCCGTGTCAGACATTTTTAGAACCGTGCAATATATTTTGAACCAGTACTTATTAGACCCGTGCCACCGGTGCACCACTCCCATAAAAAAGAATCAATCAATATTTACAAATCATTAACTACTCACTATTTTTAGAAATATTTTTGCCTTTTTAAAATTCAACCAACTAACAAATTTAAATTATTTGCGACTTTGTTTTTATTTAAATGCACGCATTTTTATATTTGTATTACCACCTTTTTTGTTAGTTTATTTACCTTAGCTACCTATTTTTTATATTATTTTTTAACCACTTACATTTATTTTGAGTCCCGTGCTACCTATTATGAGTCCCGTGCCACCTATTATGAGTCCCGTGCTACCTATTTTGAGACCCGTGTCAGCCATATTTTAGACCCGTGTCAGCCATATTTTAGACCCGTGTCACCTAAAGTTTAAGACCCGTGCCACCTAAAGTTTAAGACCCGTGCTACCTATTATGAGTCCCGTTCCACCTAAAGTTTAAGACCCGTGTCAGCCAAATTTGAGACCCGTGCTACCGAATTTGAGACCCGTGCTACCGAATTTGAGACCCGTGCCACCTAAAGTTTTAATCCCGTGCCACCTAAAGTTTAAGACCCGTGTCACCTAAAGTTTAAGACCCGTGCTACCGAATTTGAGACCCGTGCCACCTAAAGTTTAAGACCCGTGCCACCTAAAGTTTAAGACCCGTGCTACCGAATTTGAGACC
>Ga0194133_10000870_pt1 | contig 57198 bp, 47 predicted proteins | sample TA2KigOf40mmetaG_FD_155448 | JGI IMG/M metagenome (GOLD analysis project Ga0194133, IMG submission 155448) | Freshwater microbial communities from Lake Tanganyika, Tanzania - TA2015055 Kigoma Offshore 40m | ecosystem: Environmental > Aquatic > Freshwater > Lake | place: Tanzania: Lake...
CTCACTTGAATATCATCTTTGTCTTGTGGAAAAATTTAATTTGAAGCCTAAAATAAGCATTTTTTAAAATTACTTTTTGCTAAATATTTCTTTTTGCCTAAATAAAGCTTACCATTAATAAAAAAAACCGTATTTTGAATTCATTTTTTTCTGTAAAAAAAATAATTAATATAAGTCAGCAGAAAATGTTTTGATTAATAGTTGTTCTTACAGTGTTTTGTACTGACACTTGTCGGTACCGCAATTACAGGTGAATAACTTAAGCTTTTCTCTCCAAAACATATCGCTGTAGTGGTAACTGGAATTATGTAAAGATTTTATGTAAGCTTTTTGACCTACGAAAAGATTTAACACGATGCAAGATTAGAGAGAGAATTTACTCTACTTACTTGAGTTCTTCGCCCCTGGTGATATTTCTCTTGGTAAAAAATGCAATTCTTGGGAACTTTGTGTCTTGGCTGTCGGTATAAACTTTAACAATGTGCAAATTAGGATCGCAAGAATGGTTAATAAAGCGTGACACGTTTCCGTGGTGTCTGGCGTCTATACAGTAAGAATGCTACAAAACATAAGATCGTTTTAGGGTTGTCGACAAAGCATCAAAATAATCAGATGGACATTACCTCTGCTTCTAGTTCAAAGTAGTAAGAATCATCACGATTTTTATTATTTGTCTCTTTCATCGTGAGGAACTCGCCGACATATTCGCTCACGAAAGATCCCTTGGGAATGTCGTGGGCTGCTCTCACTCCCCATCCCTTATTGGCAGTGCGAAAAACCTTTGAAATTTTTGAGGTTAGGTAATAAATTCAAAGAAGAGAGATATCAACAACGTACCTGAAGTCGGACTGTTGTGCCAGATTGAACTACTCTGTTTAGGCAGTCGGTCACGTTACATTTACAATGATCGTTGCATTCATAAAATGGCCCATCGTTATCGTAACCAAATTCTTCAAGGAGACGTCCATCTGTACCATACCAGCACCCGGCCCCTAGATCCGAACACTGACAATCCCCCATTGAACAGGGTCCAGAGCACTTACAATGCTGAAATATAAAATAAATCACATATCTTCGATTACAATTTTCGGCCGGAGGAATAACTGACTTCCATGTGATTGTTGTAATTTCTCACAGTAAATGACAACATCTGGAAGCGTCTTGTTGTGTAAGTAAAGTCATTCGGCTCACTAGCGTTGTCTACACCATTGACAACCTGAAAGAAGGTTATGTTGTTATGTTAAATTGTAGAAACTAGATCTTCAGTTGAACGAATCTCCTACTGACATACATAAAATTTAACTTAATAAATACAAAACATGAGCTCAACCTGAATGGGAATATCTTCCTTTCCTCTAGAAATGTCATTGCATAAGATGCGCTCATGACCTTGATCGGTTGCAGAGAAAAAGGTACTTCGTACAGGTAATATCTAATATCATACTGAGAATAAGTAAAAAAGCCTCGAGTTTAAAATTAAGATGCTTAATTACCTGCGCCCAGAGATTGCACTTTTTGTCATCCTTGGATGGCAAGCAATCTGCGGGGCATTGCCCTCGTTCATTTTTAATTTCCATATTTGGCTTGTGGAGAGCAAACAAACTCAGACATTGGCTATTCATGCGGCGGAATGCGATATGTCTATTGAAAAAATTTATCATTAAATAATTTTGAAAAAAATATGTTATGTGAGTACATACACTGGAGTGTCTCCAGCTGAATTCGTTAAGTTGAGATCATTTCCCCAATGTAAGAGCAGCTCACATATTTCGCTCGAACCAGAGTAAGCACCCCAATGAAGGGCTATGTTGCCATCTATATCTGTCACATGAGGATCCGCTCCACGATCAAGAAGATATCTGGAGACAAAAGCCAGGCCTTTGTAACAACAAAAGCTTGATTGATTGCAAGGGATTTACTTACTTGACAACCTCTAAGTGCTCATATTCACATGCCCAAACAAGGGGTGTATAGTGACCAGAATCCTGACAAAATCAAAAGAACTTTCAGTCAAATAGTACTCTTTCAAAAACAATACTGAGTAACTTCTAGTTCGGTAGTCTTTGTTTGAGATTAATTAAATAAAGCGTTAAAGTAACAGCTGTTAAGCCACTTAAAAAAAATTGATCACAACCTTTCTATTTATGAATTTTTTCGGAACCCTCTTATTGTAGAGTATTGCTTTAACACAATTTAGATGACCTTTGCTAGCTGCCAGATGTAAGCTGAAAGGTGAACAAAAACGTGACATTCAAAAAAACTTTTCTTCAATAAAATCAAGAATACTTTACCAAGTCATGCCAACCTCATCCTTCAGATTGAAGTCTGCTCCGGATGACAACAAAAACTTGACAATTTCAGGCTTTCCTTCCATACACGCAATCATAAGAGGAGTGTGGAAAAATTTATCAACTGCATCTATTTCTGCTCCGGCCTTTTGAAAAAAAGAGATTGAAATTGAGGTTAATCCAACAAAACGACTTCATTCACGTACCTGAAGCAAAAAATAGGTCGTCAAAACGTGGCCCTCTGACGCAGCGACGTGAAGAATAGTCCCACCGTCGACCTCTGAGAACTTTTGCAAGACAGAATGTCCTGATGTGAGCATACAAAGAAGCTTAATATTGTCTCCTTGCTTCACGGGAAGAAACATGTTCCGAGTTGTATGACTGTGATATTAAAAAATCAGTTTTAAAAGGTGCCTAACACCAACAAAAACCCTTGGAAGGTTATGAATTAAGAAATATCAAACGCCATTACATCTTCTTTTCTTTACTCCGGAATCCATCTATTATTTGAGCAATTTCTTCTGGGCAGTAACCTAGTGAGAAATAAGGGGAAAATATGGTTGATGAGTTTCAAATTTTCTTTGACAAAGATCATACCTTCAGGCATTTTGTTTTCATCTATTGTTAGATTGTCATTTAGTTTGTGAAGATTCGAGTGTGAAACCTTGTTGTTTTTGAATGAGGAGGGTAGGTTTGATTGACCATTTGAAACTTTACCTTTGGTTATTGAAATAATGCTGTTTGCCTGGGGTGGGGAGAAAAATTAACAAGTTTAAAACTAAATATTAAAGCTTTGTAGTCTCACCACAACGACCCCCCAATTTCCACAATGAGGACATTTGTTGAGCTTATTCGAGTAACAATCATAATGGGCCAAGTGTGGTCTTTCATTTTGAGATGACAAGCAATAGTAAATAACTCCCTGAAAGATGGAGATTAGTTATTCATACGATGTGACTTGAAGAAATTAGCAGGTCAATCAATTTTGACAAAATATATCATATGGTATGGTAAATAGAAAAATATCGATAAATACAGTGAAAAATAAAAGAACACTGAATAATTCTTACCTCCCCACAAAACTCTCCACAAGCTGGGCATGCATTGTGGGTCATCATTCTTGCAGTGTGCAGTCTGCAAAGGTTCTTGAACGAGGATGACCTGCTGGCCCTTTGGGAGTATTCATTTGATGCTTCGTTTTTGCAAGGCTGCTTGGTAGTTCCAACTATTTCAACTTTAAAGAGCAAGAAATGCTTGATAAAATAACGATTCATTTTCAATAAAATTTAAATTCTAGATTTTCATTACCTCCTTCACATTTTGATGTCGAACCATTTTTCTCAAATTTTTTTACTTCTTCGCACTCACAAAGGAAAGTCTAGAAAATTTTAAATTCAATGAAAGAGTATCAAAAAAAAAATAGTTTAAGGACGACTTGAACACTTACCCGTTTTAGGCGACTCTTCTTTGTCGAAACCTCGTCTCTGACACGTAATTCTTCAATACTTTGATGCTTACGTTTAAGCACAATAGGACGCAAGCAGAAATCACCGTTCTCAGGTATCCCATTACATTCAACCTCGAAGCTGCAATTGTTTCAAAATTAGAGACCAATATAAAATAAAAAATGAGCCTTAAATCATACTGGTCAGTTTTGAAGTTTGTACTACTTTTTTTTGCTTTGTTTACTCTGTCATCGCTTTGACCTGATAACTGTTTTCTTTTCGAAACTCCAAGAGAGTTAAGAAAGCTGGTCTGATCATTATTCTAGATGAAAAATTAACAAATAAAAAGGTTAAAATGTGAACTGAAAAGCATTTAATACCTCAACGACTGGGGTCTCCTCAGCCGGAATCTCTGAGTCAGGTGTAGTTTGAATCTTTCTTTTGATGTATTTTTTGCCTGATACTCCATGGCACCAACGGCGTTTCTTTTTAGAGTTTTTGAAAATATACCGACTAAAATGAATATGGAAAAAAATTAAATGATTTTCATGATAAACATACTAATTCACGTTCACTTTGTCTCTTTAAATATTTATAATACTTCACTGCTCTGAAAATAATAACAAAATTTTCATTTGAATTTAAGGTCCTCACTTTTTAAGATTCTTAAAAATGGATCGTCTTTTTGACTCCAGCCTCATAATAGATTTCTTGGGCGAAACTATTTCAAGGATAAGTTTTTTGGTTGATGTGGGAGAAGGCGATGGGGAGGGAGTTGGTCCAGCCTTAAAAAATGGCAAATGTGTTATTCATCATGCAACTGGTAAACATTAAATTTTTACATACCAAGGCTTGATCAATTGTTTGGTTGGGCTCAGCTGTTTCTGTTGGAGAATTCAATTTGATCAAAACTGGAGGTGGGGGTTCAGGCCGGGCAAACGGAACATTTACGCCATTGCTCTAGATAAAAGTAAAAGTTTACTTCTAATTTAAAATAGTATAAAAAATAAATAGGTTCTCACCTTTGGTTTGCTTAATTCGGGCATCGATAGCCCTGAGATACTGTTTCTTCGGTCCTACAAAATTAAGATTAATTTAATCACAAGATCACATTTAATGGCATGAACACTTTGACTAACCAAAAAGTGAATGGGCTTTAAATTTTGGGGGAAATTATTCTGTCCTTTTTCGATCGTCTTAAGATTTTTTAAAGCAAGAAAATTTCCATTGCGGTTAAGGCTATCCTTCAAAGGTCCTGGTGAGACAATTGGGCCAGATAGCACAGTCACAGGCGACTTCAATCCCTAAAAGATAAGTTAAATAATTTAAGAAATGAGTGTTTCTTATATTCAGCTAAATCATAATGCTTTGAAAAAATCTTACAAAAGAAAGAGGTTTTTGAGGTTGGGTAACTCTTGATATATCGGATAAAGACATTGCTTTTACGTTGGATGCCAGAGGAACATTTGAAAGTGTCGGATAGAACACATTTAGGCGTGGTGCCACCTTCACTATTTTTGATTCATGAACAATAGGTTTCATGATACTATTTGATAAAGGAGCCGGAATGAGGCGAGGTGGTTGAGTGTGAACATTTCTCAACATTTCTAGGCTTTTATGAGTATCTTCTCGGTACGGACGATCCATTAGTTCGGAGTAGTAAAGCTGGAAAAACGAAAAAATTCAAAGTTTAGCAAGGCAGACTTAAAATTACGATATAATAGCCTAAGATTAGAACAAATAAAGCTTCATATATGTCAGAATTAAATTAAGGTCCAAGCCTAAATGCCACATTGTCTCCCGACAAAAAATTCGAAATTCTCTTATAGCAAAGTAGAATTAAAAATTTTTAACCCTTTGTAATCAAATAACTAAAAAAGTTCGTGTGATTTTAAAGCTATCAACAAAAAAGAAGAAGTCCAAAGATTAGCCTAATAGCAATTGTTAATAAGATAATTAATTAAATTGCCCTTAAAACAAACTGCAATTTTGAAAAGTAAATAGGGAATCAAGTGAACAAGAAAACTTAACCTATGATTTACCTTTTTAAAGCCTGTCTGTCCAATCTTTGAATTCAATCCCTATACTTTTATAATAATTTGGTAACAAGATTTGGTGAAAGTTGCTCTTTTTTGATGAAGCTGTTGCTGTTTTTATCCCAGAAACCAGTTGATCCAAATAATAAACAAAACCAATAACTTCTCCGGGTTTTAGAGCTTACGCTGAGTTTTGTATGAAGCAGCAGGTCCCTCAGGCCCAGAGACGTTTTCTCTCCTTTTTTTTCTCTTTCCACTCGCTCTAGTAAAAAATGCGACACGAAAAAGCCTCTTTCACTTGTTGAGCGCCGTTCCAAGCAGGTTGCAGTGGTTTTGCTAAAGTTATCTAGGTTTAGGGAGGGAAGCAATTGGCGTGCACGCGTAAGCTTTGAATATTTACAGGTTCATTCCATCTTCACTGCGCCAATATAAGGCAAAATAGCGCGCCGGCCGGCTGGCAAACCAGAGAGAGTAAAAAATGAAACGAAAAAGAGTGCCAGAGAAAACCGAAACCAAAAACCAATCTCTAATAATGGCATTTAAAAAATGCTTAAAACTGAACATGTGTTCAAATATTTACAATTCTGTACTGAGTATTTGTCAGTCATGAATTAATTTGAATTTTAATCATACTTTTCAAAATGGTTTTATTTTACTTTTCCAAAGAAATTTACTTAAGGTTGTGTTTGGCATCCTTCTTTTAATTCTTTAGCCTTTTCACCTGTGTGCGTTGGTTGAATTACGTTCGCCGTTTCGCCTGTAAAATTGCTTGATTTTCCACCGAACGCCAGAATCCAGATAACTCGACTTAAATATACCACGTGATTTGATTTAAAATTTTTAAGAATTTTTACAAACGAGGCTCAATTTGTCAATTGGTCTTTACATTGTAAACTATACGATTAATATAGTTATCAATTTATTTTGTCAAACTGTATTTGTAGCATAAATAATTTGGCAAAGACAGTCTGATTAACTGCATCATTAATGGGAAGTTTTGACTCAGAACACGTGCCAGGGATAATGCAATCTCATTCAAGTACAAAACTGTCCCATAAATGTCAATCTTTCTTGATATTGGACTCTGCTATGGAGTGTAATATTCAATGTCTCAAAAGTTACAAGCCACAAAGTTCATCCCCATTTCAGTGCAAATGTTGACATGACCCAAGAGTAAAAATTGACTTTATTTGAAACTCTTAATCTTTTTTTTAAAGCATCAAAGGATTACTTGCTTTATAATTTTCTTTCCTCTTGTTTTTCAATTATTCAATAGAAAATAGTCTCAAGGGTGTACCATGTGTTATTTTTTACAGGAAAGTCACAACTGACTTTTCAAATCGTTGATGCTTCCCAACGTTCTCAACCCCCCTAAAGACTTGAAATGGCTGGAAAGAAAGTTTGTGATGTTAACCCGTGAACAGCTTTTTAAATTATGAAATAGTGCTGGCTAACAAAGCCTAACTAAAGAAGTTTGTATAACAATAAAATGGACCATTTTCTAGACACAACCCAGCATTTGGCGGGACACTAAAACAGCTTCATTCTGGCATTTATGGTAAACTTTATTTGTAGGTTTTCCATAATTTTTAACAATTTTCACAACCAAAAGATGTTCAGTTGAAAAAAAATTGAACACGTGATGTAATTTCACAGAGATTATTGTAAAAAGCACCTCACTTTTTACGAGAAATTGTTTAGTTGTCAATTTTAAAATTATTTCTTCCAATAAAAAAAAGGATTGGGTTGTCGTTATTTCTTCTTTACCGTGAGGTTCTTCATGTCAAAATTTACTTTTGTTTTTTGCTGTAGCGGGATGGAATCGAGACAGAATCTTTTAAAAGCTTCAATTTCACGCTCGTCCTCATCGATGTTGCCGTCCTCCAAGTCAATGTCTTTGGGCGCAAATATGCTGTCTAAATTCAGAAATGGAAAAATGTAATTTAAGCAATTCTGTTCATGAAGTCAAAAGATGGCTTACTGAAATCATCAAAGGTTTCTCCGGGCACTGATCTGGTCTTGGAAGCTCTCGGCAATTCACAGCATGAACTAACGGTTGCTGTACTGTTTCGACTAAAACTGCACTTTTCAATCTTCTTTTTCGAATCAGGAATTGGTGTGAAGGTCACGTTTCCATTGACATTCTTGATGAGATATTGCGGTCCTGTTGGCTTTTTATAACCATTTTCTTCATTTGTTTTTGGCGCCATGTATGGATAAGCTCCTGCCATAAGGTTAGGATTGATAGAAAAGCGTGACCCGACTCCTTTTGCATCAATACTGTTTTCTCCACTTTTGAGACGTTCCATCTCTAAACGCTCCTCCTCTCTGTAAAATTTAGGGTGGTTTTTTTTCTATTTTTCATAAAGCTTTCAGCTTAGTGTGTTTACCTTGTGGGCAATGTTGATGCATCCACAAGAATCACATTGGGTCCGCTTAGACTACTGGGCAGACCCTCGGTGGTTGTATATCCTGAATGACTTGGAAGGTTTAAAGCTGATAGAGAGGGATTGACAGAGTTTCCATTAAAAGGCAGACGACTCTGAGATTGTGTAAACAACTTTTTAGACACTTAGGAAAAAAAATAAAAACAACAGAATATACCTGGTCGTGCTCTGGGAAAAACTTTCGTTCAGGGACTGGTCCTTGGATTTTTGTGATTGAAATTCCTGGTGGAAGTTGTAACCGTTCCAAGTCAAGTTTTCCTTCTGAGTCGGTCGGTAGTGGTGGTCTCACTCCTTGAGCTGCATTTGTGAACTGTTCGACAAAGCGAGGAGTATTGGTCTTTGGAACAGATAGTTTTGTAGTCAGCTCAGCCGTCCACGGCTTAGCTCTTGGTATTAAGGTTTCGGGCGCTCCCTCGGCACGGTGAATTTCCCCGTTTACAAGAGTGTAAAGTAATTTATTTTCCTTTAAATGAAAAATGATTTCTTTAATAAAAGAGAGATAACCATGAGAGCAAACAATATTGTTTACCTTGTCGTAAGATGAAATCGTTACAGTCTCATCACAGGCTGATGGGTCGCTGACACGCTTTATTGTGACAAACGGTTGGTTGGGCTCTACAGTTTTCGTAGAATTTGGAGAGAACCCCGTTGTAGCTTTCGGATGGCCAGGCTTTGATTTTGTGAAGAGAGAATTTACATCATGCTGAATAGGTGTCTGTGAAGTGGTCGCAGAAGGCAACGAAAATGACTGAGAGAAAATACTTCCATTGGTGGACGTCAAAGTTGCAGGTTCTCCGTTATCATAAATGGGGATAAAATTAACACCTGAATTGAAATTAGAATAGTGTTTGAAAAAAAAACAAATTAAAAAATAGATATAATTTTGAGTATGAAACTGTACCATTTTGTGAACGCTGAATTTTTATCTGAGTTGGTCTAGGTTCAAATATTGGCACTTGTTGTTTCTGAGTGGGTCCCTGGGATCCTTTATTTTGGTGATCTTGCAATTGCTGAGAGGTCAACTTTGTCTGTTGCTTCGCCTGTTTTTGTTGTTTAGACGACTGAACACTTTGAGGCTTGCTTGATCCTTGGTTCTGAGATGTAGAAGACACCTTGGATTCGGCAGGTGCAATCCCTTTTTTGCTTGCTTTCTTGCTCTTCTTTGACCTAGATTTAAAATAATTAATACGTACTTTCCAGAATAAGTTTCAATAATCAAATAAATCTTTAATACTTTGGATCGTGTTGGTTGACTGATAAGAGTTGCGTATCAATTTGCTTTTTCTCTTCTTCCTCTAATTGCTTTCTGTGTTTCATTAAAAGCTCATACAATTCTTGCTCTTGTCTTGCACGTAATTCCTCAATGGTCGCACCAGGTGGATTGGTTCCAGACTTATTCTGCTGTAAATAAAATAATATATCAATAATATGAAACTCTTTTTTCCCAAACAGAGCTTTCAACCACTTCAGTTTGGCAAGGTCCATTCTCCGTTTCTTCGTCGCAGTCTGTGCTGGTTATCCCCTTCTCCAGAGCTTTTTTAGCTTTTTGGGCAGCTTTTTTCTTTTGTTTTTTGAGCAGAAGACGTTCTCTTTCCTCTTTAGCTCTTTCTTCTGCTTCCTTTTTTCTTCGCTCTGCTTCCTCAGCTTCTCTTTTTAATTTAGCCTCTCTCTCATTAGCTTTGATGATTTCAATTCTTTGTAGCTTTTGTCGTTCCTTTTTGGCCCGTTTCTTTTCGTTACAAGTTCCATTGCCCTCAATAAAATCGACCAGCTCATTCTAGTTGGTGAGAAAAATATCGGTGAGGTTTTAAATTTTTTGTTCAAGTAAAACGATAATTTAAAGCATATTTTACCACATCCTTAAGGTTAATTAGTCCACCAGGAGTTCCATTTGTCTGACTTACAACTGCAGACTGGGACTTCTCTAGTTGATTCAGTATGGGGGACGCTGATTTGCATGGGGCAAGGGACGTTGCTGACTGTGAGCGTTTTTGGATATTTGGACCTGGAGTAGGTGCTCGAATAGCCTTGACATTTGTCGCTTCAAGGTTTAAGCACGAAGAATTGGTCATGTTTTGTGCTTGCTGTTTCTTTTGACTTTCATTTAAAGACTGTCCTGAGAGTTGGAGATCGTTGGTCACGTGCATCTTTAACTCTTTTGTAATGTTCGTGGCTTCTTTTTTTCCATTAACCAGGTTCTCCTGATCATTCAACAGTGATTTAGAAAGAAAATCTGGTAGGATTTTAGTAGCAGAAACAGCTGGCAGATGAGAAGAAATGTTTGTTGATTTGGCAACCACCTGAGATGGTTGCGGTTTTAGTGAGGGAGAAGTTTCCTTGGCACTTGATGATAGTTGGGTCATTCCAACAAAATTTTCTTGATCAATCTTTGCAGCTTGGATTGGGATTTGTGACTGGTGCTGCATGGGAACATGGGGTTGAACTGATTGATTGCTTTGCTTGCCCCTTGAAATATTTGAAATTAAATGACTTAATATTAAGCATTCACAATTAATTTTCCAAATACTTTTTCTTTTTGTTTAAAAGCAGCCTAAGACGCTCTCTCATGGCAGTGTAGTTTCTGCTAACTGGTGCGACTGATTGAGTGGTACTGCCATTTGGATTATGACCAAGAAATTCACAATAACAACACGAGCACTGCTTTGTACCGTTTGCATTGTGAGATGCCATGGATGATGCAGAAGAGCTTTTAAATTACGAAAAAAGTTAAATGAATGATATGTTTAAAATTATATGGTAATTGTGTCTGGCAAAGGGACAGAGAATCGAGGGTTCGAGCCCCGGATATCTTTGATCCTAGATTCCCATAAAAATGCAAAAAATCAAAAAGATATTTCCAAGCTAGAAGCTAGAAATAATTATACCTTGAAATGATTGATTTTGCAAGGCATACATAAAATTCAGTTTAAAATTACCAAGTGTCGTCTTGGGCTAGAGAAGAGGAGTCCTCTGATAATTCGTCTGTGCTTTCATCGTCACCAAGAATGCAAGTAGGTGGCGGAGGAACTTTTCCCTTCCTTCAGTATACATGGAGAAAGACAATAAAATATTTCATTGCTATTTAATAACTTTTAATCAACTCACCTTATAGCTCCTGCTGAAGGAATTGGATGTTTTTTCTTATTTTTGTGAGAGCAATAATGTTGTTGAAAAAGCTGTTTAATCTCAGTCGATGACTTTTTTGTCTTAGATTTGGCACTACTGTTTTGGGCTGAGGAGTTTGGAGCTGGAGAGACAGATTTTGGATCAGTACTGGATGAAATTGACTTGCACATTTGTGATGCATCCTTAAATAAATCATTTTGGTTTTCAGTTGCATTTACAAGATCCTCATTTCCAATCGAATGTTCATTTTCTAATACTCTAAAAGCTTGATTTTTGCAGATTGCCTTTAAATTTATGAAGCCACTTAAGGTAAAGATACACTTAAGGAGTATGAAACGATCCTCTGCAAACCTTTTCAAGCTCTTCATTTTTCCAAGTTGCTGGATTCTTTGGTCCCTCGGCAGTCAAGATTGAAGGAAAAGTTGCAGAGAGAGACTGTTTCTCTTTGTTACTTAATAAGGCATCATCCTAAAAAGGTGGACGTCAGAAAGAAAAAAAAGCTTTTCTTTAAATTTAAAGCTTTGCCTTTATACGCCTACCTTTTGTAGTTTGACAGGTACACTTGAATTTGTTGTAGAATGAGGATTCGATTGAATTTCGCAACATGGGCCATTCTAATAAATGCAATTCTTTGATTAGAGTTAAGGACAAAAAGGAAAAGAGTGCATCATGTGATAACAATAAAACTCAACTCACAAGCTCTGCATCTCCACCTAAACTGGTTTCACTGGAGCATTTTCCACTCCTAAAAAAAATGAAATTTTTATAATATGTGATCAAACTTTGGCCCTATACTATTTCACCACAAAGTAAAGAACAACTGTTTCAAAACTCTTTAATAAAATCAAAGCAAACTGTTATGGATTAGATGATATTTAATTTTCAGAGAAAACCACACGAGACACAAGTTGTCAAGTTTGAAAACACTAGGTTAAGGTCTTTATTTTCTAAAAATAGGCCCAAACATTTTAGGGGTAAAAAGAAAAATAATCACTTTTGATTTTGATGAGAAGAGACCCTAGTAAGATAGTCATCCTCAACTGGGATCAGCTTATCAGGCAAGGAGGCAAAAGATGGCTCAACAAATATAATGGAGCTTTTTGATTGACAGAGTGATGGTGTTTCAGTAAAATCACCCTTGTTTTCTTTGAAACTTTGATGAACAGCACCAGGCAATAACCAAGGAATGGGAAACTCTCCATCTTCTTCAAACTCAAAAAGTTGGTCAATATTGCTCAAACTGATATCTCGTTTGAAAGAAAGATCTTCGCCAGTTAAAACCGACTTTTCAGGATTTGATTTCAACAATCCCAGACCCAGGAGTGTGGCAACATGATCACACCCTTTGGGCGAGAAGGGAAATGGCAGGTCATCTTCAAGGCTCACTTCATCGTCTCCATCATTTCCATCGTCGTCATTAGCTAACTGTCTTCTTGTTAGTCTTGGAGACAAAAAGGGAGATTCAAGATCCATGGCTTGCAGAAGATCTCTTTCGATCGCAGCAGGAATCTTGCCAAGATCAGCTACATTGTCGAGTAGCTTATTAAGAGATTCACTCATGTTTTCCAATCCATGGTCTTGTTTACTTTTATCAGAAAAATTGCTTCATTAAAAAATTGTCTTAGCATGAAGAAGATGGAACAATTTTGCTGGCAAATAATATTTTGGGTCGAGTTAACTTCAAGAGAAAATTTTGGAATATTTGTGGTCATATTTTTTTCATTTGATAAGAAGTATGTCAAGGAATGGCCATCAATCAACTGACAGTGAAATATCTTAGCTCTTTGATTTATGTGAATAGTTGAAAATATTCCCATGATTATCTTCTCAAATTTATATTTTAGTACTTTTTTAAAAGATAATCTTGACTCTTACCTGGGCGGTTGTGCACACATGGATTCAATCAATCCTCGCTCGATTCGCTTTCTTTCAGAAACATACTTTTCCCAATCATCCCTAAGAGCAGAGTCTTGAGCGGAGCGCACTGTTTCCTCAAATTTGGCCTTTGTCAAAGTTGCACCAGTGGTTTCCCATAGAGACGCCACGTTTCCCATGTCAACGTCAAAGTCTAAATATCTTCGAACCAGAGCGAAGTTACGACTTTCGACAGATTTGTCCGGGAAAGATTTTCTTAGCTGTACAAAATCAAATTTTGATTGGGATTAAAAGGCAATGATGGAATCGTTTTTTACCTGAGAAATACAAATCGGTAGGTAGTTTCCAAGTAATGGATCCGATGCCACCTCAGACTGATACATGTGTTTGTTGATTAAATCCCAACTAACAGAAAATTTTGACAAATACTCATTTTCAAGATCGATGAAAATCGGTGTTGATATGTTGCAAGCAGAACGAATTCGATCATAATTGTCGATAAGACCTTAATGAAAAAATAACAATTTACTTTGCGAAACTAAGGGAACTAAAGTTTCGAAAAACTCGCCTGATATCAGATTAGATGCAAGGGCAGGGCTCTTTGAATCTTCTTTGATAATATTGTGCAGTGCAAATTTTACTTCTTGGACTAAGGTTTTTAGAGTCTCTTGCAATTTCAACGTGAGCTAAAAAAAGACTTGTTAGAAAGTTTCGTTTCCTTACGAGAGAGGAAGTTTTCCTGGTACTCACAATGAAAGGACTCTTTTTCATAAGGTTAACCATAATTTCACGGAGTTCGCACAAATCTGGCCTTTGAGAGATTTGGTCTGGATCATTCCACACATTTTTGTAGACCTTGAAGAAATTGTCCAAATAATGTTCACTTACAATAACCTTGTTTTAAACTAAGCTACCATTAAATAAATTTTCCCGAGTCCTTTTCTTAGCTTGATCCACCCATAACGGAGCCTTTCGATATCTGCTGCCTCCATCTTCTCGGTGGCACGCGTTGTTTCACAGGACTCGCAATCACAACTTATGCTTGATGAGGATGAAGATGAGTTCACACCTTTAAAAGATGAAAAAGGTTGTCAAAAGGTTACCAACTTTACTTGATGAAACAACATTTTTTCTATAGAGTTATTGAAAAAGATTCACTAACCAACAATAGCTATAATAAAATTGCAAATATGAATATCGCTCACTTAAGTCATCCAGTTTGTCTGAAAGGTCTGGAAAAGAGTCAGAAAAAATCGCCTCAGAAACGATGACATCGAGCGTAAAGTTCACGTTGCGCAACTGAAACCATGTGGTTTTGTTAAGTATCATGAAAAATGTTCCTTTTCTTTATTTTAAATTAATTTGAGTTGGCTGAGAGTGTGAAAATTTACCATGTGTAGGTCATAAACATCATCGGGTTTGGTTTCAGACTCTTGGGGGTCATCTCCAAGAAACCAAAGATCGTCAAACTAAAATTCCAAAGTAAGCCTTAAGTTTAAGCACAGGATCAGTTAAAATTTAGCTTTCACCTTGTCAAGTTTTAGCTTTGGCATGCATAGCCGATGTGTTTGGTCATCGGATTCTTGTACTTTTTCTTTGGGTACCCCTGAGCTGAGTTGCAACCTTGAGAAGAAGAAGTTAAATCTTGTTGGACTTAGCAATTATTAAAAAATTTGTTTCCTTAGCATACCTGCAAAGCTCCTCAAGAATGCTATTGGAGGCAATTATATCGTCTAAGTACTCGTCTAACCCAAGCTCTTCTTGCTTCTGATCTTTTTCTAATATTTCAGATGAAGACGAGTTGGATGACGCTCCATCAGCTTCTTCCCTGGCCATGACTTCGGGCTCGATTTCTCCCTTTATTCTCTCCACTCCATCTTTATCGTCATTACAAGCCTCGCTTCCCTGGTCAAGTCCGATTTCTTCGGCTGTCGAGCTTGCCATTCCCAGGCTGGAAGCCTCAAAATGTCGTGTACTTTCAACTTTCCTCTAGTTGATGATTTTTTTCCTAGAAGAAATAGTAATAGAATCTCAATGCTTCTCCAATGTCACAAAACGTACTCTTATTTCAACCCCTAAAAACAAAACAGTATTCACTCCCACGAAGAAACCCAAAAGACAGCCACAAAAACCTTAAATGAAGAAATCAAACCCTTTTAGTGGCGTTGAGGCATGAATAGTGCTTGACTATTTAGTGAATTTGTTTTAGTTTAAACTGGAATGATATAACATGACTAAAAAGTTTGTATCTAAAAAGAAACCAGAAAAAATCATGCTTTTACCCCTTTTATTTGTTTCTTTAAAAGACTTACTTTGATTTTTCACAATGGAGTCTTTGCAACATCGGAGTTTAGCACGAAAAGTTTCAAGGAAAAATCTTGTTGAGACAAACTATTAAAACACTTTTGAGATCGTTAAAAAGGATTAAAATTGCAGAAATCGTAGAAAAGTAAAGTCTTCTAATAATTTATATAAATAATTTTGCATGGAAGTCGAAGAAAAATCTCATGCGCTGGAAGTTGTGATAGGCTAACCAGTTTAGATTAGTAAACAACAAAACTATTTTCTTTTCTTACTAGCCAAAGCTACCAACCAAAGTTAAGCAGAAAAATGGGGGTAAAAACTTGGCAAAGTTTTCTTTAGTGAGAAATTATTTGATCGTGGGCAAAAATTGTTGAAAATACTTTGATAATTTACCTTAAAGTGTAAATTGTTTTGTTTGAAGAAGATATCTCTAATAAATTAAGTAAATCTGAAAGCAAATTAATTTTTGTGCCTTGTGCGGGTACAATGGTTTTGTACTGCGCCTCACTCAATTGCGGTCAAATTGTAACTTATTCAATTGTCTCTGTGCACTCATCTAAAAAAAAGTCATGCGTGTTTTCCGTGTGAGTCGGTCACGCAAACTCGTGCATGAGGATAAAAAGCAGAGTACTTGTACCACCTTAAATATTGCAGTAATTCAAAACATGTATTCAGCTTTGCTTTACCTTTAAAGTTTGAGAATTAGATTTTGTTCCTAGGATTAGTGTTTTAATATCTTCTATATACTTCTCATTTCATGCATAGGTTTCTATGAGAATGAAAGGTTGGGCGAATTCTAAAGAATTGAAATCTGCGCAGCATTTTGTTTAATATATTTCGAACTGTCGACCGCGGTGGCTTTAGCAAAAGCAAATATTATTTAGACATTTGCATGTCTATGGATATTTGTCAAACAAAAAACGTAAACAAATCGTAAAGATAGCAGGGGGACTAAAAGCTTCAAATAGTAAATAGGATGTTTCTTTTGTAATAAAATAAAAAGCTTTAATCCAAATAATTTTTGGAGATGTTTAATTTGAATTATTTTTGCTTATTTCAAGAGCTCTGTGATCTTCGGTATTTTAGGTGAAAATTGACAAATCTTATTTTTATTTTTGTCTCACTGCTTGTAGTTGTGACGTGTAAGTGTAAGTAACTATGCATGAAATTGTTGATACTTCAATTGGTGACCAATTCGACCAAGAAAGATTCGAAAATTAATCCAAGGATTTATTCTATATCTGAATTCTGCAGGTTCATGAGGCGGAAGTAACGTCACGGTTACTTTAGAACAATTTCTTTTTCAAAGACCGAGTTTCGAACTTCGAACAAAAAAACTTAAGTTTATCTATAAGCAAAAGTAACGTCAAATCAAAGCATTTAGCTGGGTGAAGGTGACAGGTGAGTAACGAATTTTTTAGTTTTTCTAGCTTGAGTCTCCTCATGTCAAACTATTATTTCCAGAATGTCATATCAAGAATACATCCAGCAAAATGAGGACCGTGACGGTGTCCGCATCTCGTGGAACGTGTGGCCTTCGTCCAAGCTCGAAGCAACACGAATGGTAGTTCCTTTAGGAGTTCTTGTTACTCCTCTCAAAGAGCGACCAGGTGACTTTTGACTTGCTTTGAAACCCGACGAATGCTTGTAAGATGCTTTTCAATTTTTCCCTGCAGACCTTCCTCCTATTCAGTATGAGCCTGTATTATGCAGTCGTCAAAGTTGCCGAGCCATTCTCAATCCAATGTGTCAAGTTGACTTTAGGGCCAAGCTCTGGGTTTGCAACTTCTGTTTTAACAGGAATGCGTTTCCGCCTCAGTATGCTGCCATTTCAGAGACAAATCAGGTTGGATTTCCAAAGTCAATTTATTTGAAAGTAAAGGTTTTGAATCTCAACCTTTCTTAGCCTGCTGAACTTATTCCTCAATTTTCAACAATCGAATACACTATCACACGGATTCCTCCTGTTCCGCCAATTTTTCTGTTTGTGGTGGACACGTGCATGGATGAGGAGGAGTTGTCTGCCCTTAAAGAATCTCTTCAGGTGTGAATACTCACAAAACACTTTGAAAATCAAGCCATTTCACTTCCCTTTATTAATCATGTACTTCATTTTACTTTTGTTGATGTGCAGATGTCATTGAGCCTTCTGCCCCCTCAAGCTTTAGTTGGACTAATTACATTTGGAAGAATGGTTCAGGTAACTTATTTTCACAGAACTCAGCAAAAAGTTCTGTGGAATGAAATGATACGAGTGTCGATTTTCAGGTTCACGAATTAGGTTGTGAGGGAATAGCCAAAAGCTTTGTGTTTAGAGGCACCAAGGACTACTCGGCCAAGTCTGTTCAGGAAATGCTCGGCATAGGAAAGGGACAACTTCAACAACAAAGGCCAGCACCAGGAACTCAGCAATTACCATCTAACCCACCTGTCAACAGGTTTGAGAATACATACCATGATAATCGTAAGGAAAAGAGTAAATTTTTTTTCAAGTTTATCCCTTTTTCCCGCTTTACTACTTTACTACTGATCAGAATTCATTTGTTTTCGCTAATTTGGTAGTTAGGGGTTAAAACCTACTACCACTAAAGCTCAAAAAATGTATCAAAACTTAGATTTTTGCAACCTGCTCACAAATGTGACATGAATCTGACGGATCTATTGGGTGAATTACAGCGAGACCCATGGCCGGTTCCTCAAGGCAAAAGGCCTCTAAGGTCCACGGGCGTAGCTCTTTCCATTGCAGTTGGTCTGTTGGAGGTATCAAGGAAAAATAACTTTAAAGTCATTTAAACTGACAAGGCATTTTTCAATAGGCTTCATATCCGAATTGTGGAGCCAAAGTCATGCTCTTTGTTGGTGGGCCTGCATCTCAAGGTCCCGGAATGGTTGTCAATGAGGAGTTTAAGGACCCTATTAGGTCTCATCATGATATAGAGAAAGACAATGCTAAGTACATGAAGCGTGCCATCAAGCATTATGAGACTTTGTCTGCCCGTGCTGCTGAAAACGGACATGGTATAGATATATATTCATGTGCTCTTGATCAAACTGGACTTATGGAGATGAAGTCTTGTTGCAATTCGACCGGGTGAGTCCTCTTAAAAATCTTTGGGAACAATTAAAATTGACATTGGGATTCATTGCAGTGGACACATGGTTATGGGTGACAGTTTTAATTCTGCCCTTTTCAAACAAACGTTTCAGCGAGTGTTTGCAAAGGATTCAAAAGAGGAAAATTTCAGGTATTCAAATAAAAGTTTCAATATAAATTTGGGATGCACTTATCTATCTTTTTGGGTATCAGGATGGCATTTGGAGCACTCATGGAAGTCAAGTGTTCTAGGGAGCTGAAGGTATGTGGTGCTATAGGGTCTTGTGTCTCTGCAAACAAGAAGGATGCATCAGTCAGTGAAACAGAACTTGGAATAAGCGGAACTGTAGCCTGGAGGTTTAGCAGCCTGACACCTTCAACCACTGCTGCTGTTTACTTTGAAGTAGCAAACCAACATGGAGCTCCAATTCCACAAGGTGGAAGAGGATGCATTCAGGTAAATTTAATTCAACTTAGAATTAATAATGACCAGAAATGTTAGAGTGTGTCTACATTCTGAGCATGATCACCTTTTGATTGTGGAGTTACCAAATATTTAGAAAGTTGTTCTAATTAAAATAACATAATTAGGATTGAAAGTATATAAAAGGAGTGACTAAAAAGATTACAAGAAGTCAAGGAAAGGAAACTCTCGTCTTTTTTCATGTTGAAGCTCATCATTTGCGATTTTAAGAGGTCCTTCTAACGAGTGCTTTTGATAGTTATTGACACTTGCAACTCTTGAAAGCTTTGTCTTTTTTTATTTTGATACAATTTCTTTCTGTTTAGATAATCACTACTTATCAACATTCAAGTGGGCAGAGAAGAGTTCGAGTGACGACAATGGCAAGAAATTGGGCTGACCCTGCAACTGCTCAAGCTCACATAGTTGCTTCTTTCGATCAAGAATGTGCTGCAGTTTTGATGGCAAGGTTGGCTGTTTGGAGAGCAGAGCACCAAGATGATGGACCTGATGTGCTGCGTTGGGTTGATAGGATGCTAATAAGATTGGTAAGGGCTTTAATTAAAGTTTTTATTCTTTCAGGAAAATAAACTCTACCGACTAAAAATGATTAAATGTTTAGTGTCAAAAATTTGGAGAGTATGCTAAGGATGATCCCAACAGCTTTAGGTTACCTGACAATTTCACACTTTATCCACAAGTAATCATGAATTTTTCTGTAAAAAATTCTGTTTGGCTCACTGAAAACTTCATTTTAGTTTATGTTCCATCTTCGGAGGTCTCAATTTTTGCAAGTTTTCAACAACAGTCCTGATGAAACATCTTTCTATAGGTGCTTGATAAAGCCATGATAAACATTGTTTTTGTAATTCATGCTTAATTTTCAGGGCATGCATTTTACGAGAGGATCTTACCCAATGTCTGATAATGATTCAGCCAATACTTTATGCATACACTTTTAATGGCCCTCCAGAGCCTGTATTATTGGACACCTCATCAATACAACCAGACAGAATTCTCCTCATGGACACTTTCTTTCAAATTCTTATCTTCCATGGAGAGGTAACCATGAATATTTTATGAAAAACGGACTAGTTAAAGGTTAGTATTAAACTCTTTATTTACGTTTACTTAGACTATTGCTCAATGGCGCTCTGCTGGCTACCATGAGTTGCCAGAGTATGAGAACTTTAAGCAGCTATTAGAGGCTCCCGTGACTGACGCAAGCGAAGTTCTTCAAACAAGATTCCCTGTTCCGAGGTACATATCGACAGAGCAGGGGGGTTCACAAGCAAGATTTTTGCTTTGTAAAGTCAATCCCTCACAGACCCATAACAATGCCATGTTTGGGGTAAGACTTGGTTTTTCTAACAATTTCTGGATTGACCAAAATATATGTTTGATTCTTGAATTCCAGGATGGCGGTGCGCCTGTGTTAACCGATGATGTGAGTCTTCAAGTATTTATGGAGCACCTGAAGAAGCTCTCAGTGTCCACAACCGCCTAATTATTTCTTTTATATATATTTGACAAATTTTATGACAAAGATTGTTTGTTATGTGGACATTCTTATTGTTTTGGGCAAACCGTAAATGAACTAAATATTAATGAAAACAAGTCATGAAAGTTGAAATGGAAGTTACGATAAGAATATTTTATTAGAAGAAGCCCATTAAAAGACTAATAAAAAGACATTTTTTCCTGTTACTTTTTCATAATTGAGGGTTTAAAATTGTGAAAGGCTTTTATTCTTTTTAATTTCTTCCATTAGTTTTAATAAGTACCAGTATTCTACCCTTACTTACAAGAATGATAAACAAGTAAAGCAAATAGTGAGTAAATGTATTTCACATCTACTCTAAAAAATTATATCACAATCAAACTTCAATGGCGACAGTGGAACTTGCTACTTTTCCATTGATTTTCTGAAGAATTGCAGAAAGAGAATTGCCTGGACCACATTCATAAACATGAGGAAAATATTCGGCTTTTTCATATCTGAAATTAAAAAAAATTAGTCTCTCAAAAAATATTTGTCTAAAAAGTGTAAAATGTCAAACAAGGATAATTTAAATTTACCTAAATATTTCATTCATAGATTGCTCCCATTTTACAGATTGGGCAATTTGCTTAGTAAGATTTTTTCGAATGGATTTTTCAGTGCGATAAATAACCTGAGAAAAATTTAAAATTAAAGAAAAGACTTGATTTTGTCAATTTTTCAAATACCAAATCTCTGTTGGAATAGACCGGTATTCTCGGATCTACAACTCGTGTCCTTGATAAGGCCTCTTCAAAGGGTTCTAAAGCAGGATTCATTAATGGCGTATGAAATGCACCCGATACTGGAAGCCATTTTATCTTTCTAATTCCAAAGTCTTTTTTATTGTCTTCAATGAACTTCAGGCACTAAATAAACCATAAATTTTTAGCATTCCTTTCATCTGCCAACAAAGTTCCAGAAAAACCTCGTAATGTCCAGCAATCACTTTGGTTCCCTCGCAAATGTAGTTTGCTATTTGACATACTGGATGAGAAATTGAAGCATTTTCTTGGATCCATTTTTTAGCAGCCTCCATTGCTAATCCAAGGTTAGAATTTCCTCCGTAAAAAACTGTTATCATTCCACTATTGACGATTTCTGATGCATATTCCATTGCTTCCGCCCTTACTTTTATAAGTCTAAAAAGAAAATATAATTTAGGATATGAATTTACTGTAAAAATATTTTCCAAATGTAATGTAATGAGTATTGAAATGATTAAAATAATTTCTGCAGTAGTTTAAATTTAGGAAATTAATTACACATTTTTATTTATTAGAACGCTCAATCGGAATTTATAATATCAATGCCTATTTTGAATAGTGAACATTAAATTAATCTTTGAAAAATGCTAGATATTTCCTGATGAAGGGTGGATTGCTTATTTTTTTGCAGTGCACAATGAAAAATAATTGGTGAGCAATGAAACTAAAACCTCAGATATCTTATTACACAGGAAGTGGCCTTTAAATTATTGGCTTCATTGAATACAAGTAGCCAATCCTTTTCCTTACCTTATTCCGTCTTCAAAAGTTAAGGCTCCACTAAATATTAAGGAAGTTATTTCACCCACACTGAAACCAGCAGTGGCAATACAATTCTGAACAACTTCAGGAGATTTTGCATACAAGGCTTCAACAGCCGCAAGTGATGTGACCTGTAAGAAATGAAGTCATTTGGAAACTGTACAAAAACAAATGAATAGGTTGCTTACCACAACAGCAGGTTGGCAATACTTTGTGGCATTAAGAACTTCCCCAGGGCCTTCTAAGCATACTTTTAGAAGGTCGTAACCCAAAATGTGACTGGCACATTCAAACATCGGCTTTACAGACGGTAATGCTTCGATCTTCAACAAGTACTAAGCTGTTAAATGTAAAGTTTGAAAGTCAAACCTATTGCCTCACCAATTTTGATCCCATCCCAACAAATTGGGTACCTTGACCAGGAAAAAGTATAACAGAATTGTTTCTATCATCTGAAAAAATTAGTTACATTTTCATTTTAATAATTATTTGACAGAAAATGTTTTTGTTGAGGAACCTTTGCTGGATGTCACGGCATAATTTCTGGTGGATGGCTTGATTGGGGGCCGGCGATAATATTCTGTTTCGGTGCGGTGGTATGCTAAATAAAAAATCCCATATTTTAGCATTTGTCATCTTGAAATAGCAACATTCTTGTCACTTTACTGACCTGAAGATCTCCACTGAACCTTGAAGTATAAAAAAGAGAAAAATTAAATCATTTTACAACGGAGCATTTTTAAAGATATTACCTGATCAACCCCAGTTTTCTCATCGTACGAAGCTGCAGCATCAACGGCTCTTCGAAGCTCTGGTGCAGTTAGTTCCCTTGGAAAGTCTGTCTGACCTGTCAAATTATGGGATTTGCAAGAAAATAATGGAGCTAATTTTTGAAGTTTTTGAGAGCAAAGCCTGCTCGATATGCAGCCCCAATTCACAGTTTTCAACATCTTAGTGTGTTATTTATTCACTTAGCGTCAATTTAATATAAAAAATTTAACCAGAAGGGTGCCACTCGTCTTTGTTCAACACCTTTATTGAAAAGCTATTTTGAAAACGATTTAAGCTCGCACTTATTCAACTTTTCAAGCCAAGTTATCCTTGGTGTCTACCTCAGGAACTCTAAAAAAAACTCAGTCTCAAGTTTGTAATTAAATAATTAATAACAATAGAGGTCTAGTGACTTTGTTTACATTTTGATCATTTGTTTTGTTTTGCTTTGCTAACGCCTACAAACCGTTTATAGAAATCTGTTGCTTGAAGATTTCGGTACAAAACTCTGAAACTTGCAATAGTGCATAAACAATTCCTTTTCCGTCTAAGCTCACACACTGGTAAGGTGTGGAATTCGTCCTTCCTCTTCTAAGTAGACCAGATTTCGGTCATCATGGTTCAAAAAAAGGTACGTTTACTGTATGAAAAGTAGACAATTTGATTTTTATATATTTAATTTGTTTATAACATTTTTAGAATAAGACTAAAAAGGGCAAGAAGGTTGCAGCCCCCCCTTTGGCTGTTAAGAAGCCTGAGGTGAAGAGAGTTGTCAACCCTCTGTTCGAAAAGCGCACCAGGTATTCACTCACTCATTTATTCCTTACATCACTTGAGAAACTTCTTAGGAGTTGTAGTCACACTTTCTCAGAGATGTTAGGAATTTGATTTTATATATTTTAGGAACTTTGGTATCGGTCAAGATATCCAGCCCAAGAGGGACTTGAGCCGATTTGTAAGATGGCCGAAGTACATCAGACTTCAGCGTCAAAAAGCTGTGCTTCAAACCCGTTTGAAAATCCCGCCTCCAATCCATCAATTCCACACTGCACTCGACAGGCAAACAGGTGTGTAGCCTAGGAGTTGCTTACGTATTAAGTGACAATGACGGGCTTTGCCTAAATCCACCGAGGCCCACTTATCAGTCTCGGAGCACTTTTGAACTGAGACAATGACGAGGGGTTGTTGGTGGACGCACCTAAGGTACAAGCTTTTTCATGTGAAAGTCGATGGTTAGATTCTTAATCTACTTTGCTAGACTTTACTAGCACTTTCTCATGAAGGAAAGGTTTAGTTTGTGCATTTGTTGGATCTGTTAAATGTGGTATAATTTTTTAGCCACCAACCTTTTCCGGCTTCTCGACAAGTACCGCCCGGAAACCAAGCAGGAGCGCAAGGCACGCCTCAAGGCCAGAGCCGAGGCACGTGCTGCAGGCAAGGAGGATACCCCAACGAAGAAGGCCCTGGCAGTAAGCCACGGAGCGAACACTGTGACTACTTTAGTAGAAAAAAAGAAGGCTCAACTTGTCATCATAGCCAACGATGTTGACCCCATTGAGGTATGCAAAGTATTCCAATCGACAATTTTATCCAATGATGTGAACTTTTTACGAATCTCTTCGTCTGAAATCTGATGATTCACATAACTTTCTGACACACCGTCAGTTCAGTGTTTGAAGTTGTTTTGCACAAAGTTTTACAGAATTTTTGTCTTTTTCAGTTGGTGTTGTTCCTCCCCGCCTTGTGCCGCAAGATGGGTGTCCCCTACTGCATTGTCAAGAACAAGGCTCGCCTTGGAAGGGTTGTTCGCCGCAAGACCACTTCCTGCATTGCCATCACCAATGTCGATTCCCAGGATCGCACCAGCTTGAACAAACTTGTTGAAACCGTCAAGACCAATTTCAACGAGAGGGCTGAAGAGATCAGGAAGCACTGGGGAGGCTCTTCCCTTGGCAACAAGTCTCTCGCTAAGATTCAAAAGCTTGAGAAGGCTAAAGCCAAGGAGTTGGCCACCAAGCAGTAGAAAGCTTGTGAAAATAAAACTCTGCAATTCTTTTTGAAGTCTTTTTCGCAACGGGTCTTCAGTCAGGCTATAAAAATCCAGGGTGGCCAGGTGGGGCGTTTTTGCTACTTTTCAAGGATCCCGTCGATTTTTGTTTTTGGCAAATCGCCTGCGATTTCTTTCAAAATCCGGCTACTTCTGCTTAAGACCTTAGAAAAAATAAAAAACCTTGAAAAACCATCAAATCCTAACAAAATGCAATGCAATATTGCAAAATGATAAATCAAATTGAACTCTGCCTAAATCCTGGAAGAAACACTGAAAATCTCCTCAAACCATCAGATTCCAACAAAATCCATTGAAATTTCCTAATCCTGATAATTGAAAAAAAACATGTTTTGAAAATACTCTGCCTAATGCCTTCCAATTTCAAAAATTCAAATGCAGAAATGGAAAGAGTTTTCAGCCAGGTGACCCTTCAAAAAAAATTCTGTGAGATCTAGAATGAAAAATGAATTGCTTGAATCAATTTTGAGATGCAAGTTTGGAATGTCAAAATATGATTTCATACCACCTCAAAGTTTGCTTGTGTATCCAAAGGACATTTATGCTTGAGCATTTAAATGAAAAGAAAAACATTTGTTAAATAAATGAATGTATTTTCAATTCTTATTTGGGGTTAGTTTACTTAATTATGAAGTTTTTACTTTTTTATTTCCCAGTTTGAGAAATTACTAGGTTGCGTGACCGAAAAAGACTGAAATTGAGGGTAAATAGAGGTCTGTGGAATGAGCTGCTTTTAGCTGATTTTTTGGCGTTTTTTCACCATCGGCGGCGATTTTTTCTAAAAATATTTTGGTCACCACTAAAGAAATTAAGTTTTGTATATTAAGGCGTAACAAAATAAAGAAAATATTTTCATATTTTATACAGTTTCAAAGAGATAAAGTTAAAAGTCGGAGATGGAAATTAAAGATTTGAGTGTGAGACAGATTCGTTCCTCCCCACGTCTTAGTGAAGTCAGGGCTGCAGCCCTAAGAAAACAGAACCACCTGAAGCAGCAGTCCAGGTCAGAAACTGTAATTTATGTGTTTGATTTTAAACAGGAATGTCGAAAGTTCAAAGCATTTTTCCTCTAACCTGTTTAAGATTTTAGTGTTTCCCCACCTTTTGATTGTTTTGTTTATGCATCTCATACTTTTACAGCTTAAAATGCGAATCTGTAGAGGATCCTTATGGTGCAGCGACCGAAGCCAAAGACTTTGTCGGAAATACGACTGGACTAGTATATGATGTCTTCATGACTGAGCACTACAATCCATGGGACTCGGAACATGTGGAGAAGCCACTCAGAATGACCCAGGCATTTGCGCGTTGTGAAGAGTTAAATCTAGTCGAGAGATGCGAAAGAATTCCCACTAGATTTGCAACGGATGAGGTAAATCAATTAGATTGTAGTTTTCGACCCACACAATTTACTAAAACTTCTTTTGATTAAAGGAGTTGGAGTTAGTGCACTCAAAAGAGCATTTAAGGATCTTGCAAGAAATTTGTGAGCTAGCTGCTAACCCAGATACTCTGGAAGAGGCAAAACTGAGGTGAGATAATGCTATTAATAGAGAGTATTTTTAGATTGTTTCAGTTTCTGAGTTTGATATTAAGATTAACGGTTTTTTTCTTTCAAAGATGCATTTCTAACTATCAAGGCGTCTATATGAACAGTAAAACATTAGATTGCACAAGAATGGCTGCAGCTGCTACAATCGATCTAGTTGAGAAGATTGTTAATGGTACGATGTGATACTTTCTTTCTTTTATTATTCTGTAAAATTATTTGAGATTACAAGGAATAAACAAAAAATAAAATTGGAAATTCAGGCAACATCACGAATGGAATGGCATTAGTTCGTCCCCCTGGTCACCATGCAATGACATCTGAATTCAACGGATTTTGTTTGTGTAATAACGTTGCAATCGCTGCAAAGAACGCAGTAAAAAATTTGGGGGTCAACCGTGTTCTGATTGTTGACTTTGATGCTCATCACGGTCAAGCTACGCAAAGAGAATTCTACGACACTTCAAAGGTATTCATTGTAGATATAATCATACAAATTTGGCTTTTTCTTATATCTTAATTCAGGTTTTATATGTCTCAATTCACCGTTACGAACACGGAAGCTTCTGGCCGAACCTTCGAGAGTCCAACTTTGATGCTATTGGTGCTTTGTCAACAGATGGTCATGGATATAATGTGAATTTCCCATTGAATGAAATTGGGTTTGAATAACTTTATTTTTACACTTGGACTGATAAAATGACGTAACCAGCTACCAAATCTTTTTGCCTTTAGGATGGGAGACTCTGAGTATCTAGCTATGTTTCATCAGGTGCGTAAAATTTGATTTAAACATCACTCTTTTTGTCTTATTTGAATTTTCAATAGGTCATTCTACCGATGGCATACGAGTACTCCCCGGAACTTGTCATTGTTTCAGCAGGCTTTGATGCAGCATTTGGTTGTCCTGAGGGTTGTATGAGAATCATGCCAGCAGCATATGGACACATTATTTCATCACTGATGGCTTTGGCATACGGGAAAGTTGCTGTTGTGCTAGAGGGTGGATATTTCGTTCCTACTGTTGCAGAGGGTTCGGCAATGTGCTTGAGAGCTCTTCTTGGGGATTACTGTTTGTCCCTGGTATAGTTTTTTTGTAATATTTTAGCAATGCTTTTGATTTGATGCTGTGACAAATTATTTAATCATAATGCGGAATTTTAAAATTTATAACTTTTATGGCAGGGACCTCTACACGAGCCCAAACCATCATCAGTAGATACAATTTTGAGTGTTTTAACGATGCTGAAAAACCATTGGACGTTTTTGAGATTGCAAGATGAACATCCAGAGAATGGTGAAAGCAGCGTGAACAAAAAAATTCATATTCCAGTAATAGAGTTTAGGTAAGGGGAAATTTGCATTCCTATTGGCAACTAGTTCAACTAGAGACACCTTCAGTTCAAATAAAAATTTTAGTCAAAAGCACAATCGTAATTTCCACGGATTAATTATTAATTAATTAATAATTAATAATTAATATTTTTGACCAATGCTATAATAAATTCAGGGGAGAGGGCCTCGTTGAACTTTTGTATTCCAAAGTATACGACCCAAAACTTCACTATTTCAATCACAGCCCCGAAAGGCTTTTGGAGCTCATTATGGAGTTTAAACAAGTAAGTGCTTTTTCAAAACCTTTATTAAGTTAGAAAGAAGTTGTGTATAAAACTTTTGGTAATAAGCTCTCGTTTTCTTAGTTCTCCCAAAGTGTCCCAAAATTTTTCTTTTAAAACTTGCTGAATAGAGTTCCAGAAAAACTGAGTTTTTACAAGCTATTTCTAAACTAATTTTCTCTTAAGATTCAAAGGCTCTACGAAAGTAATTTTACAAGTCATCAAACACGTTCCACAAGGATTGCAATGGTATATGATCCATTGATGATGAGGCACAAAAATGAGGAAGATCATTGTAAGAACAACAATGATGAGCTTGTTAGTTAGTTTTTATAGAAATAATTTTTTAACATCCAAACTTTCTTTTAAAAGCTCATCCTGAACAACCTAAAAGGATAGAGAAAATTTATGAATGTCTCAGGGCCTTTGGATTACTCGAAAGATCTGGTAAGGTTTAAAAGCTTCGCTAAATCAAAAGCCCAGTTAAAAATGATACTGTAATAATGACAAATATGATACATTTTAGGATTTGAACATATTCCAAGTCGACGTGCAACAGATGAAGAGATTTTATTGGTTCACGACCAATCACACTTAGGTTTTCTGAAAACCATTCCCCATAAGGCTCAAAGCGTACGTTGAAAGCGACTTCATTCCCTTTTTAAAAATTAATCTGAGTTGAATTTCAGGATCTAAACAAAATGGCTGAACGACTAGACTCAATATACTTAAATCCTGATACTGCTGACTGTGCACTTCTATCGGCAGGGTCTCTCTTAGAGGTTGTTGATGCTGTCGTCATGGTAAGCCTTGAAGTAAAACAATCCCATATGTGTGAAACAAAAACTGATGTTGACATTCTAGAATAAAGCTGAAAAAGGTCTTGCTGTTATACGTCCACCGGGTCACCACGCAGAGGAAGATGAATCCAACGGGTTTTGGTACGAACTTTTAAGTTTTTTACATGGTTTTCTAAGGATTGGGGTCCTTTTTTGTATTACAAAGAGGAAACGAACTGGTACATTTTATTGGATAGTTGATGAACAAATAGTATAATGATATCAACGTTAAAGATTATTAGATTATTGGTGATGAATAGCTTTAAGATATATTTTTAATTTAAATAGCATCCTGAACAATGTAGCCATGGCGGTGAAGTACGCGCTGGAAATCCATTGCTTAAAACGAATACTCGTAATAGATTGGGACGTTCATCACGGAAATGGCATTCAAAATATGTTTTATAAGGTATTCAAAGTATAATTTTGATATTTTCAATTTAGTGGATGATAATTTTGTCTTTGACTTTTTAAGGATCCTCGAGTTTTGTATATTTCACTTCACCGATACGACAACGGAACTTTTTTTCCTGCCAAGCAAGATGCTAACTACGACTTTGTGGGTAGTGGCCCAGGTGAAGGATTCAATATTAACATTCCTTGGAATATTGCCGGCCTTGGAGATTCTGAGTACCTTCTAGCGCTTTTTAACATAATCTTACCTGTGGGATATCAGGTTCGTTACATTTGTGTAAAAGTAATTTGAAGATAACATTGAATAGCCTAGATTTGTTTCAGTTCGACCCTGAACTGGTGGTTATTTCTTCCGGTTTTGATGCAGCTTGGGGTGACCCCCTTGGAAAGTGCAAACTTTCTCCGGAGGTTTATGGACACATGACCCATCATTTGGTAAGGAAAATATCTAGAAATAACAACGGCTTTTTTCATAATACTTTTTTATGCATGTTTAGCAATCATTGGCAAATGGGAAGATCATTGTCGCTTTAGAAGGAGGTTATAATCTTCACTCCATTTCATATTCAATGACAATGTGTGCCAAGGCTTTAATTGGTGACAGACTGCCACCCATTAAACCAAAAGAACCAATGGAGTCTGCAAAGGTCTTCATAAATTTCCTTTATTTTCTATTGGTAAAGCTTTGTCATATTTGTTTGATAAATCGTTTCAGAGCTCAATCAAAGCTGTCATCAGTCAACACGCCAAATACTGGTCTTGTCTTCAATTTGACTTGTCTCTTCCAGACAGGGTTTCCAGCAGCTTAGATATTGTTGATGCAAAATCAGCCACTCCGACTAAAAAAGCAGACTCCACAGCATATATACCTTCGCAATATGGAACGCCCTCAAGCACTGCAAGTATAAACACTTTGACCTCATCCAGACAAACACCCTCTACTGGACACACATCAGATACTAAAGACTACTACAAAGGGCACTCTACCTCCGAGGCAATTGACGTTCAAATGAGAAGATTAGGTATTTATGGTAAACTTGACCATCTCAAATGAATATGAAGTGAAGTGAAGGAAGAAAATAAACCTTTAAAAAAACTACCTTTTTTGTAGACTCGTTTAAAGGCACCGGAGAATGTTCAAGCATGGAGTATTTGCCCTCCGAATATGGTCAATATGCATCTTCCAATCACACAAATACCTTGTCAAGGTAAAGCTATGGTTTAGTTGTATTAATGTTGGACATTTTTTAAATCTGAAAACATTTCAAAATTTAACATTCTTAGGGGTACAATAAAGATATATTTAATGTTTTTGTTGGGACCAATTTCTTGTGCCAAGGCATGAATCCTCGTAATCTGGATACGACCATGATCTCTAAACTTTTTTTTGTTTTAGGTCTCTGGAAAAACCTTCCCCACTTATTTCGACAGAATCGAACAAAAATCCTACTCGGACTGATGAATCACCCTCGGAGTAAAACTATTTTGAATCAGGATGACATTTTTACGCGTGATGCTTCTAATAATTACCTGCAATAAATTTTTATGCAAGCTTTCAATAAGTTTGAGCAAGTTACACCAACTTGCTTTTTAAAAACAATTACTTTGTGGACCATGAAAGATGTGATTTAACTCCATGATTAATTAGAAAATGTTAATTTTTAAAAACGTTTCCTAACATTACTTGTAAATTTTTTTAATAAAGTATGCCTAACAAAAATGTGCTTGTACCTATTTTAAAATATAGGTTCCTTGATTTAATCTTACCTGAATTTATGAGGTAAGGAAAGAATATGTAGATCCCCTATTTATTTCTGTCTAAATGCCACATATGATTTATCAAAATCATTAACTAATTCAGCATTGATACTTTTCATGGTTGAAAGGTCATCACTAGGCCCACCCCATTTGGTAACTTTAGTAAAATAGATTGAAAAGTATGTTGGATGTGGTTGAATAACTAAAGCAAAAAGTATTCTCTTCAAAACCTTTCACATGTGGGATTTTAATCATAGGAAACTGCCTGGTGGAAGGAAAGCAAAAACAATTCCAAAAATTGATAGCGATCTAACAGTTTTTAATATAAATTTTCTGACAATGATAAAGCTTTAAAAAAATTTACATAAATCTTTCTCGCCACTTGAAAAAGTGTTTAAAAATGAATGCGTTGGTGGTGAATTTCAAAAATATCAAGATTGGTTTATTGATTTTGTGGTCTAGGCCTCTGAAAAGATGATGGATTTGACAATGCTTGGGTACGTGTGGCAACGTCTCCCCAGAATTGATTCACGTTGAATTGTTCTTTTCCTGTAAGAAAATCAATTCTTTTTTAGCACAACTTGGGAATTCAATCATATTAATGGTGGGAGAGAATTTTTTTCGATCAAAGGTTCCCTAAAGGTGTCGTGACACGTGATTCGAACCTTTAACCATCTCATCCCCAGCTTGGTACAAGAACTTTTATAGACTTCAGCGACCATGAATCTATTTTTGATCCACCTTTTTTTGTTTCGATAATTAAAGTTAAAACTTTTCATGTTTAATTGAAAATGCATTTACCAGCGAGGTCACCATTTGCAGATCCATTAGGGGACAATGGGTTATCATCTAGGGTTGTTTTTGAGATGAATCCAGGCGGACTTTCAGGAACTGAAGATTGCTGAGAAACCACTAATTTAAATAAGTAATCAAGCCTTTGTATTGGGCCAGAGTTGAAATAATTATAATTTTTATTGAAACCTTCGTTTGACACTGCACTTTCAGACTCGCTTGAGGAAGAATCGGTCAACTCATCTCTGTCAATTTCCTGGTCATCAACGGAGGTTTCCATGGGAAGAGCATCACTGCTGCTGCTATTAATTGATGCTTGAAAAGATTTTGTAGGACTACTTCCACGAATTGCACCTTGAATTTGGGCCCTACCGCTTATCAAAATTATCTGCCAAAAATTTCCATATTTCTCATCATAAGGTTTGTCAAAATAAGAAAGAACTAAATACCAACCTGATGATCACCTGCTTTGTGTGGCGATTTTAGCTCTTTAAAAACAGGTAGTATTTTAGGTTCTGAACCAAAGTGGTATTGAATATCTTTGCCTCTTAAAAATAAATCTGCCATGTTTTTTAAGGTAGTACGAATGTCATGTGTCTCTAAGCCGCATTGCCACCGAATTTGGGCCAAGTTCTAAAAGAGCATGACTGTTTTTCTCTTCATTGAGTTATCATTTAGAAAAGTTACCTTATTCAACAAAAAAGTCCCATAAGCAAACAGATTCCAATCGCTATTCCCTTTACCCATAAATAAAGGATATTCACGGCTATCTTGGTCAGTTAAAGAAGTTGTGGTCTTGAAATGGTCAGTGATTGTTGATGTGGAAGCCTTAAAGTGTTTCAAGTTAGCATTAATATACTAAAGCTTTGAGTTTTCCCGTTCAAGGCGTATTCACCTGTAAAGATATCGGGTATCTTAGGGGAGCATCCAAAATTCTTGATATAACTGTGAGCAGCTCAGCAAGCCAGCCAAAAACAACTGAAATGTCATTTTTAGATTGCTCCCTTTCCTCTGGCACTAAAGGAAAAGAGATCCACCTCAACGTGGGATGAGCTGAGTCGAGGTCCCCAACAGGATAGATAAATGACATTGAATAAATGAGCGAGAGTTGTTGCCGCCTTTGAAAAAAGCCCATCAAACAAAAAATTCATTACAGTAAAAATTATTGCAGTACCTTAAAGCTTTTGTCCAAACTGCATGTGCCTGTAAGTTTTCTTGAAAATTTTCATACCAATCATTAAAGTTTGATTTCTCTCTTGCCAGCTGATGTAGGTCTCGCATGAGGGTTGTATTCTTTTCTTCTATCTAAAATTTAAAGAAAATACTTTCAGTCACTTTTCACTAAAACCAATTTGATCAGCATCGAGGGCAATATGTTACTTAACTTGTAAAAATTTCTCTTATGGAAAAAAGACAAGCTCCAAAAAAGTAATATAAATGACGTACTTTTGCTGCTATGCTTTTTCTTTTGGCATTAATTTCTTCAATCTCTTTTTGAAGGCGTAATTTCTCAAACGCCAAAAGCTCGACACGCACACGGGCTCGTTCTATTTGGGCTTGAAGCTCTGATTCTCGAAGACGGGTGGGAGCCGACTTGGCCTTGAAAGTAAATACTTTTATTTTCCTTTTCTTTCTTAATAAATTTATAATGGATTGCAAATTTTAAATCATTATTCAAAAAACAAGCATGACATCTCACCTGCATTGAAAACATATTTGCATTTTTAGGTCTGCCTTCTTTCTTTGCTTGGGGCAAGTTTTTACTCTCACTAACATCTACGATTCCACGTAACATCAAATGTTTTTTATGATGATGATTGACTTCTTCTTGTTTTTTCAGAACCCTTTGTACATACTGTAATCTGCTCAAAAGCTGTGTATCATAGCTTCCCACAGCCTGACACTCCTCTGCCTTGCCTATGTGCAGATATCTAGGGTTGCAAGTGTTCGCAGCATTGTCTTTCAAATGGGCAGCTGACGAAAAATAGTTATCACTCAAGCAAAGTACAATTGCATCAGTAGGTAAGCGACCATGAGGTGGCGGATGGTTACCAAGTGACAAAAGCCCAGAAAAATAAATGCCCCATCTGAAAACAAAAGAGTGCATTTAACCCTTGACCTAGAAACTTAATTTGGTTTTTGATACCTTGTGTCTACAAAAGGCGAAGCTCCAAAATCCTCAGGTTGAAAGTAAATAGTGACCACCACAGACTTAAGGGCAGGATGAACATTTACTGTGGATATGTCAACGTCGTTCCAGACAAACCTTTTTTTTAAAAAATATAGATATTTCTTTTAGAGCTAATTTTATAATTATTTTTCAACCTTGTTTCCTCTCTCTCAGTTGACCATTTGAATTTTGGACTCACAAGAAATGCCTCAGAATCTGGTTTGACGTGTAGCCCAATGTAAAAATAGCCAGACATGTAATCTCTGCGCTTCTTGGCAGAAGCTGAAAAAAGTTAAAAAAATTATTGAACAGTCTATGTCAAATCCTCTACGACATGGGCTCTTCAAAGATCCCAATAACACACTGCAAACAAGAGGCTTTGTCAAAGGGGGGCGGATTTTGTCCCCAAAAATTTCTCTAGACCCTTTGAATGATCTTATACCTATAAAAATGACAGACTGGAGAGATCGCAAACGGAGCTGAAATGTTGGCAGAGGAAAGCCTCCCTTCATGGACGCTACAGACCTCGGGACAGCCATTGGCCTGACACAGCTCGCGTGTGAGAAATAGGGCTCAAGAATGTTTCTGATGCAACGTAGCCACTCAGACTCATTGGTAAACCGATGCTTTTATGGCGCTCTCAGATAGTGATTCTCCACAAAAACACATTAATAAATATCTAAATGAACTAAAATAGATCTTCGCTTACGTCAAATGTTTATTATTTTGGATAGGACTTTTCGATTTCGAAAATGACACCTATGGGTTCAAACCAAAACAAAAAACGCAAATTCCAAGGTTCATAAAACTCTATTTTCACAGGTTTCGCACCACGTTGTTTTGAGTACTTCACAGATCTCTACTACGTTTCATCTCTGAAAAACATAAAACTCACGTTAAAAAAGGTAGTAGTGGCTGTAATTTTTCCTATTGTTGAATGGTTGAAATGAAAATGAAATTCTAGAGAAAAAAAATGAAGTTTTTTAGGCTGCAAGACTTTCCAATGCTTTTTCTACTATTCCCCTCGTAGATATCGATGAAGGTTGAAAATCCAAAAGTAAACAAATAAAGTTGCAAATTTTTTTATTTGCCATATTAGGTAGAGTGAAAATAATTAGGACAGAGATGATCTCGTGATCTCCCAACTGACGAGTGAAATTAAAAAAAGAGATATTCCTCGTTAATTTTTGCTTATTTGAGTCAACTCCGTGTTTGTTGTGCCGCGTGTCGTGTGCCATATCCCAACTACATTATGAGCTCCAGTCTTGTTTTTGTCGGATTAGGGATGATGATGCTGGGTGTGACCGGTCGCACCGTGTCTAGACAATTGCCTAAATCAACAGGAATGGCAGAAAGTTTTGTAAAAATATTTCCCAACCAAGCCTCTTTGGCCAACTCAAGGTATTACAAAGGTGGATTTGATGCCAAAATGACTCGAAGAGAAGCTTCACTCATCTTGGGTGTTTCATCAAATGCTCCAACAAAAAAGGTGCGCGAGTTGCATAAAAGGATTATGCTCAGCAATCATCCAGATCGCGGAGGGTCACCCTATCTGGCAGCTAAAATCAACGAAGCGAAAGACCTGCTGGACAAGTGAACAACGAACGATTAAAATTGCAAATGACATTGCGTGTTGTATTCATTCAGTTATAGCATAGTTTTATTTTTTATGCGAATATATATTCATGTTTGAAAATTCAAGAAGTTTTTATTTCACCAGGGACTTCTGTCAGCATCGTGACTCAAAGCAAAGTTCCCAGGGGTAAACAACCTTAACTCAAATTGACCGCGTGTAAATTTAAAATTTATCTCCATCAGTATTTTTTCATGAAAGGCACGTGACATAAAATTTCATCAGGAAAAAAATGAGAGATTCAAGTCTCAATTTTTTTCTCGTTGTTGATGTAGCCGAACAAATGGTAGACGTTTGATTGATTATTTCTCAAGCTGAAGAAAAAAGGCTTAGAAACAAATATTCTCTTGGCACTTTGTGGCAAAGCATGATGAAACTCAAAACTTTCTTTCAGTTTCAAAGAGGAGAATTTAGATGTGGAGACGTAGTAGTGGGAAAGAAGATTTTCATCACAACCCTTCCTTGAAACCCCTTAAAAAAGGGTCGAACAGTTATAAAACAAAAAGCTTTTACTAAAATTTGCTCGGACCCTACCCTCGTCGAAAATGTTCGTTAGTCCAAACATCTGCATAGGCATATTGAGATCCATCGAATATTGTATCCAAACATTGGGTAACGTAATAAAAACAGGACCTTTAAATTCATGTCTTTTTTCTTGTATTTCCTCATTGATGGTGAATGTCATCTGGAAGCCTCCAAATCTAAAAGAAACCATCATGAATTTATGTTTATAGACAAGAGAAAATTTTTTTTGGGAACCTTGATTTGAAAATCTCCATGGATAATGGGTTCCATGGCTCATAAATGTCAAGAATCATACCATTGCTTGAACATTCGATAAGAGTGGACTTGAGGTAAGATAGCTTCAACATTATCATTTTGGGGCAGAAAAAAGTGATGTTTTGGGTAATTTCGTGCTGAGCAAGTCTTGAAGATTCATGGAAAACTAATGAAACACTAAAAATCGAATCAATTAATGCTTTTAATCTTACCTATCTTGTTTTATTTGATGTGGAAAAAAATTTCCAGAAGTGCTTATTGCTGTTTTAACTTCACCATAACCCACTCCTAGATCAACTTCAAAAGCATTTACCGAGTCAATTTTTAAAACATTTCTATTAAAAAAGTGTATGGAATATTGCCTGTTGTCTGATAGTCTGAAGAATCCAGATCCATGTTTGATAAAGTTGAAAACTTTTCCAATTTCCTATGAAAAAAAATATTGATGAAAATATTGATTTTTTTGATAATATTATAAGTCTGAATTACGAGGTTAATTTGAAAGGTAAATCCATTGTTATAGAAGCATCATTAACTTCATTGTAAGATTGGTGCAAAAAAATAATATTTTTCAAATTTTCTATTTCACAAAGTTTTTTCATTTCCAACTTTAACATGTCCAAGTCACATAGAATTGAAGCTGCACTCTGGAGTTGGAGGACAACATCTTCATCATGGTGGAAGTTCAATGCCAAAAAACTGAGACTTTAAAAATTAATTCTGTAAGTTTTCATCTATCATCATGTCTAATTATTATATTTCTTGAAAGGAAGATTAACCTACCTTGTGTAAATACTTGCAGGGGAGAAAACAAAATTATCTTTTTCGTAAATTTTCAAGAAATGCTCAAAAAGTCTCCTGAGCAACAGCTCTGTTCCCATGGATAGGCCAGATAAGGTACTTAACTATTGAATTAAAATAATGGCACAATCATACTAGTCTTAATTTATATTTAATGTGAAATGTATTGTTTTACTTAATTTATTGATTTGATTTCTACAATTTAGAAAAAAGTATGTTTGCTGCTTGAATAATGATTATAGTTATTCAGATCAATTATCCCACACGATCCATGTTGGATTTGTGAGAAGCCTTTGCTGATTGCTTTTGGAAAGTTCTAAAAACCCTTTTCCAGAACTTTCCTTTTATGTGTTTTTATATGTGCACCCATACAAAAATTAAATCACTTTCGATTCTCAGAGTTAATGTTCCTCTCAATCTTGAGGTTTACCTGTTCCCAACAGGATGGGTCTCTTTGGCCGAGTGGTCATGGCATCAGGTCAGGAATCTGAGGGTTGGGGTTCAAATACCAACCCCACTTTATTATACTTTATAACAACAGTGTTCAATCCTCATAACATTCCCATTAGTCATTTAGAAACAGGCTGCCGTTATTGTTTCTCATTTATACCTACTTCAGGTCATTTCCAAACAGGCTACCGTTATTATTTCTCATTCTCACCTATTCTTGTTCTTTGAAGCCAAAGATTTTACAACCTTCACTTTAACCCTTATTTTTACTAGTGCCCTTTTGTATATAAAGTCCCGCCCTTTCATCAATATACAGTTCAGTACTGATTGATTCTTTTCCTTGATTGGGAAGGTCATCACTGGGTTTTCATTTCAATCCTTCAGACCACAGCATCAGACTCGTTTCTGTAGCTACGCATCTACATATTTCCCGTCATCACACAAAAACCACTTGACCAAACTTCATCAAATTTTACATGGGTGCTTTAATGCCAACTTTGAGCCCGTGCATCCCTGGAGCCAATTTTATCACGGGCAATTCAGAGACCCATATGGCTTGTCTATCTATATATATAAAAGTGACTGTTTGTACCTATGTCCCCGAACCGCCGGACCAATCTCCACCAAATTTTGCACAGACCTCCCCACCAACTCGGGGAAGGTTCTTAACACAAGTATGACCCTACCAACCCAACCCCCTGACCCCGGGGTACCCCAAACTCCAAAACCTCAGCAGATCACTGGAGAAAAAACTTTGCCTTACAAAAAATGTATTAAATTTTTCCCACTCAGTGCCGGGCCCCGGTTGGCTAGTCTATATATAAAACAGACTGTATATACCTATGTCCCTCTCTCACAACTGAACCGCCAAACCAATCTCCGCCAAATTTTGTACAGACCTCCCCACCAACTCAGGGAAGGTTCTTAACACAAGTATGACCCCACCAACCTGACCCCAAACTCCAAAACTCAAACAGGTCACGGGAGAGAACTTTGTGTATTGTAAAATGTCCAGATGGGTACCCTAATACTGTTTAGGTAATTTCCTGGGCAGCGCAGGGTCCCGGTTGTCTAATTGTAAATAAGATACATGTGTGAGTTAGACCCTGGTTTAAACAAAAAAATGCTATGATTTGAGCATTTACAATTTGTGAATGAAATCCTGTACATAATGGGAGGAGTGTTAGAGCTGGTAACCCCACTCTCCTCAACAATCAACTAAGGTAAATAAAAATATATACTTATTCCAAGACCTCAATTTGAGTGTAATTTATACCAAAGGAAAAAACTGCACTATTTTTCAGCATTGTACATTTTCCATGTTCTTTGTCGATGGTATCAAATGACATACTGAAAATGTGAAAGAGAAATATATTATTAATGTTAATAAATGAATGAAATTTTTTGTACCTGACAAAAAACATGTATCCAGCAATGGTGACAATAAAGGCAATCAAAATGATGATTTCCACTAATTTTTGAAAATTATCATGCCTTTCAGCCATGATGTAATTTATTTTGTTTGAAAGGCTTTCATCAAAGTTTATTACAACATTCAGAGTAGAAAAAAAAGAAAAATTTAATTTTTTTTTGATAGGTTGCAATTTGATTTGCGTCAGAATTTAGGCCACAATTTTATCTTAAATCGAACAGAACCGGTTTAGGAAATAGCTCTAATATACATAGATAACTTGAGAATCAATTCAGTTCATGTTTTGGAAAGTTGTGAACAGGTGTTTGAAAAAAAAGGCTTCAGAAGCAGGTAAAAAAAGCTTTCCTTTTTAATTTTTCCCATACCCACCAATGATATTGATTTTATAATTGTTTTAGAGGAAAGATGAGCAGTTCCATTGAGGCTGAGGTCCAATTTCTGGAGGGTCCAGGGGTTCAGTTTGGTCGCCAGGTGACAGCCATAGTGATTGGGTGTGGCATGCGTGGTCGTACTTATGCAAGCTATGCAACATCCCTACCGAACAGATTGAAAATTGTGGGTGCTGCTGACCCTGTGGACCACCGTGTTCAAAAGGTCCACCCTCTGTGCATTACATCTGATCTGATTTTTTTCCTCAACTAAATTGATAATTTTAGATGAGAAGGGATCATTCTATTCTGGATGACAACATGGTAAGCCAAGATTGGGAACATTTTAAACATCTTGGACGTAGAGTGGCAGATGTAGCAATCATTGCAACACCTGACAGGCTCCATAAAGACCCAGCAGTTGCTTTGGCTAAATTAGGTATAATTCTTGAAAATTGAATTAAATTGAAATTCACCATTGAGCCCAGAAGTGTAATACCTACCCTCAAGGAACCAAAATAACTACACTTTTACATTTAATGGTACTAGTACACAACCATAATTGTAGACAATCCATGAGATCCTATATGGCCCATCTATCTATATATAAAACAGACTGTTTGAATGTACCTATGTCCCTCTTTCATGCGTGAACCGCGTGAACCCCCTGCACCATATTTTGTACAGACCTCCACACCAACTTAGGAAAGGTTTTTTTACAACAATGACCCTGCCAACCCAACCCCCTGATCCCTGGGTACACCAAACTCCAAAACCTCAGCAGTTCACTGGAGAAAAAACTTTGCTTTACAAAACATTTTTCCCAGGCAGGTTAGTCTATATATAAAACAGACTGTATGAACCTATGTCCCTCTTTCACATGCAAACTGCGGTACCAATCTCCACCAAATTTTGTACAGACCGCCACACCACCTGCCAACCCAACCCCCTGACCCCGGGATACCCCAAACTCCAAAACTCAGCAGATAACGGGAGAAAAAACATTGTGTAACATAAAATGTCATGATGGGTCCCCTTAAAAAATTTAGTCCCGGGCAGAGCCAGGCCCCAGTTGGCTATGTAGCGTATATATAAAAGCAGAGGGTTTAACCTCCAGCCTTAAGTTTTATGACAATGCACAATGCAGAGTTGGACGACAACACCCGAGGAATAGACTGATGGACCTGAATGGGATTGAATCGAACCTAACTGGTAAAGTCTCCGATGACCTAATTACAAATAGATTGAAAAAATTACTAAGTATGGCACCCCAGACTAGTCACGAGGTTTTTTCCACTGGGTAGGGGAACGCGCTCACTCTTCAAAACCCCAGTTATTCCTCCTGCTAGCTAGCTGAGCTCTTCGAAGACCCTGGGCCATAGTAGCCTATTATATATATCTTAATTTCAACAAGTATGATGATAAGCAAGGGATCAAAAATCTATTTTTTTGTGATAAAATGATTGAGTCAAAAAAAGAATTCTCATTCTATATAAACTGACATGACCTGTTACTGCCCATAATAAGTTTGTCCCAAGACTTGAGTGTACCTGTGATAGGTCAATAAATTTGAATCTTGTTGAGGTAGCATCAGGTTCATGATGATGTTGCCCAGTTGGCTATAAAGTACCAATAATAACTTCACCTCTTGCAGGGTACCATTTACTGTTGGAAAAACCCATGGCTGTTACAGAGAAGGACTGTGAAGAAATTACCAAGGCCTGCATTGAGGCAAAAGTCATTGTGGCTGTATGTCACGTACTAAGGCATGAATGAAGCACCAAAACCACCTAGTGTGCCTGAAAAGATGACCATGAGAAAAAAATTCTATCTTGAATTTCTTCTAGATACTTTCCACCATGTCTGAAAATAAAAGAAGTCATAGAAAGTGGAATTCTTGGCGACATTGTCAATATAAATCATGTGGAAAACGTCGGATTCTGGCATTTTGCTCATAGTTTTGTGAGGTATAAAGAAAGATATTTAATTGCTCTATTTATCTCAAATAATTATCATTTGAATTCAAGGGGTAATTGGCGTAATGAAGAATCCAGCACTTTTTCATTATTGGCAAAATGTTGTCATGATATAGACTTAATTAAGGTATCAAAAAAATTTATATTTTCAATGTATTTTCTATTATTATTTTTTTAGTTTTGGATGGGGGAAAAAAAGTGCACAAAAATTCAATCGTTTGGTGGACTTTACCATTTTAAACCTAGCCAGGTAAGCCCTTGGTAATAATTAGGTTGGTGATTCTCCAAGTGGTAAAGCGAATTTAGGCCCCCAAAACTGCGGCCAAGCGTTGTCTTGAGTGTCCGGACGATGTGGAACGTCGTTGTCCATATTCTGCTAAGAAGATTTACCTGGAAAAGGTTGATGAGGAGAAACCTGTTTGGCCTATGTTGGCTGTATGTGACATTGAAGACCACCCTGGTAGTTGAGAGAAGCAAAAAAAAACCATTTCAGTTTTAGAGAAAAGGTCATTTCAAGGTGGGTACCGCCAGGCCCTGACGGATGCTCTGACAGATGGGCCTTATGGACGTTGTGTTTTTGATTGTGACAATGATGTGGCTGACCACCAGACTGTCAACATGGCTTTTGGAGACAATGGTGAATCCACAGCCGTGCTGACCATGAATGCCTTTACAAGAAGTATGAGCAGAAAGACAGTCATTTCAGGTAAGTTGAAGCTGCTTGTTTCTCTCAGTTATTCAATACTTTATGGGCCCATTTAGGGACCCAAGGAGAACTCATTTGGGATGGAAGCTCCTCAAATCCTCTGATTCTACATGACTTTGTTGTAAGTTAAAGGATGATAATATTTTTCCTTTAAGGATATTTTACTGAAATAATATTCTTAATTCCAGACTGATTCTGAACAGAAAGTATATCCGGACTCTCAAATGCCAAAAGGTAAGTTTGTGGAGGAGAAACTAGGTAGAGACTATTTAGTAAGATGCATTTAAGGTTTTCAAATGGACCACGGCGGGGCAGACTTTTTCACAGTCAACAACTTCGTAAGGGTTGTGTCCTGCAACGGGGATCCAAATAGCGTTGGAACTGGAGTTAGGGTATAACCCTGGGTAATAGTCAAACTTAAGAGATAATTTGAAAGGCTCTTTTCTCTTTCTATAGGACTCCCTTGAAACCCATAAACTTGTTTTCGCTGCTGAAAAGTCACGTCGAAGTGGAAAAGTTGAGACAATTCATTATGAAATATGAAATTATTAAAATAAAATGAGGCAGCTATATTTTTTTGAAACCTTCTGGAGGATCAGTTTCGTGAATATCTTGCATCGTTTTGGGAAATATTGCAAAAAACTTGAAGCATTCTCCCATCTGGAAATAAAAAAATCTACGTAATCATTCATAGATTAGAAACAGCTTAAACTAATAAGACCTGTTTGGGGTCCACTAGCTTAAGAAAACCAGTTCGAAGCTCTTCAGAAATTTTAGCATTGATTTTCAGAAGCTTTTGAAGTCTAAGTTCGATCCCCAACTGTATCAAAGAAACGTGTAAGATGATATAGTTCAAGCAATCAAATGCTTTAGGATTGTCCACCTGAAGAAGAAAATTTGTCTGTGTTGCTGGACCATAAGTCAGAGTGTCTTCCGGACAACTGCGCCTTAAATGGGCAAAGTTGACATCTGATGTGAGGTCTGCAGAGCCTGGATCTATCAGAGGGTCATGTTGCTAAAATAAAAAAACAAGTTTGCAATTAAAGGAGAATTGAGAACTAAGGGTTTAAACCCCTGACCATGCCAGCAATTTTTCAACCCCGGATTGCAATAAAAATTAACAGGACACCCCCTCAGTCATGGTAATAGTTAACTGGAGTGCCCGTAGACATGTCTGATAGAGGCGTTGGTTTTCTCTGATTTTAAATCTTATTAATACCTTATTGTTCTTGAAAGCTCTGAAGGAATCTCCCTTTTCTGGACAATCTTCATGGCCATAATCTATAAGATAATTTTGTGTTATTAATCCAGTTCAATTTTTCTAAATTATCTCAGTCACCACATATTAATGCTGCTCCACCATTTTCCACAATTCTCTCTGATAATTCTTTGATTATAAGGCCCGACTTCAATGATACTTCAAGGTTTTCATGGTTTGAAAAATAAATTTCATCTTGTACTATTTTGCTAGCTAAAATCATGAAAGGTTTGAGCTGCACATTTCAGTAATTATTTAACATTCAACTTACCTGGGGTTTCATGTCTGGAACGAATCCATCTAAGTTTGTCAGGGTCCTCGGGGTCAATATCAATCAGTACCTCTCGCCAGAATGGCTTCTTGTTCTTGAGAAAATTTTACTTCAATCAAATAATTAATTATATTTTTTGATCTGATGATAATTACCTTTTCATCTTTTATTCTAACAAACTTGTGAACTGGAAGTGCATCGAAGAACTCATTGGCAATAAAAAATGAAAATCCTTTGGGAACATCGTCCAGATTCTTATACCACTGGATTCCTGTTCCAAACTTTGACCTATTGGTTGAGGCTATTTCTAGCCCACACAAACTTGCTTCTTGGATTTTCGTCAAGAATGGGCTGATCTCAACCAAGTGGACCGACAAAAACGAGCTGCAGTTTGGTGAGAGTCTCGACAAAGTTCGTAGAATGTCACACATCAGTGTTCCACGGCCAGGGCCAAGTTCAACAAGTTGCAAAGGTTTGGGAGATCCCATTTTCATCCATTCATTAAATATCCATATTCCAATGCACTCTCCGAACATTTGGGATACTTCTGGCGAGGTGGTAAAGTCACCTGACACACCAAATACATCTTTTTTCATATAATAACCCTCCTGAGGGTTTGTGAGAATCTCTTGCATGTACTGGGCAACAGTCATTGGACCGTCAAAACGGATGCGGGAAGTTATCAGGGACAAAAGTTTGCTATTCTGACCGTCCTGTGATCCACCAGGGATCCTAAAACCATTATTCCTTAAATGTCAAAAATTGAGAAGTATTAGAGAAAAGGCTCTAAGTTACCAAATCTGGCTTAAACATCGAATCGTATTGGCACGTCCTCGTCTAAGAAATGCTCGAGGCAAGTTACAAAGCATTTCAACCTATAAGACAAGTTAATTCAGTGATAAAGTCATCTTAATAGCATAATTAGGAAATTTATTTGTCAAAAATTAAAATAATTCAAATGGCACAGATCTTGGAATTTTCAAAAAGGTTATCTACAAAAAAAATTATGATGACTTGAACTGTTTTGTGTCGAAGAGACAGAAAACAGAAAGAACTGCTCATCGAAACTGTCCAAACATGATGAAAAGTGAGATTTTTCAAGGCAGGGGTACAATTACACAAATCAAACAGGTACAAAGAGTATCTCGTTATCAGATCTTAGGTTTATAATTATCAAAAACTAATGCTGGCTTAGAAGAGAAGGTGTGAAGATACAGTAATTAACTTCTGTTCACAAAAAAAAGTTGCATTGATAACTGGAACACACACTCTCCATCTTCACTTCTGGTCTAATTTATCGTGTGGATCTTGGTAAAAGCAAGTTGTCTGCAGATCAACAACAGTAGCATAGTTACTGGGGTCATCTAGCTTTTCTTGAAGAAGACAAATCATCTCGTCGTAAAAGGTTGGCTTGGGGCTCAAACGACGTCTGTAATTGTTTAAGAGTGGTCAAATATACATCTCTTTCTGACGAACGATATAAATATTTTTTTACCTAGCAGCATCTGTCTCGAGTGTTGTATGGGTAGTCTCAGATGCCTTGAACTTTGTTTCCTTCTCTTCTCTTTCATCCTCATCTTCCTCACTTTCAGCAGAAACACTTTAATCATTACAAAAAAAAGTTTAGTGAAACATGTCCCAATGATGTTCAATATAATTTATTTCAAAAAAATAGTCTCTTACCTAACTTGTAAATCGTCTCTGGTTTCTCCGATGCTTCCACTCGTGTCCAAGTTAGATCCTCCTGTCAAAGGTTGACATTCTTGCATCGAATTTTCTCTCTGGTCAAATTTTTTCTCCTCTACTTTCGTAAAGTTCCATTCCTAATTCAAAAAGTGATATTTTTGCTCTACGAAACTTCAGCTAATATTTGAGTTAAAAATATCAAGCTGCTTTACCTGGCTCTTATATTTTGTCTTTGATGTGAGAGAGAAAACCACCCATCTGAAAAATACGTATTCGATTATATTTCGAGTTGCACTAATTTGTATGTAAAAAAAAGTCACAATTGATGCACCTGATGAAAGACAAGAATGCGACCACAAAAGAACAACCGAGTGCAAAAAGCAGCACAACCAATAAAATCCCTCTCGTCGTTGAAACTTCCAGGTGATGCGAAAAAACTTCCCAAATAGTGATCTATTAAGGTAAAAATGTTCCCATCATTAAATTCAGTTTTCAACACAGTTGCAGTTTATTTTCAAGATAGTTGAGGATTTGCTTATACCTGATTTGTTAGCATACAAGATGGCACATTTTCCATATTATCGTCGTTTCCAGAATTACAAAACATTTTGGAATAGGATGACATTTTAACTAGCGGCTCACGAAAACAAGGCCGAGACAATTCGGGCACTTGACAATGACTAGATTTCAAAAGAAGGCTATCGAGGTCAACAAAACTCGTGTTGAACGAACCTATAAAAACAAACTTTGAAAAAAAATGCATGAGAAAATCAATATGCTTCGAAACCTACCAGAACCACAAACAACTTTCAGCCACTCTTCCATTCCACACTCGCAATACTTGTAAAACACATTGTTGTCAACCATCATTTGAACGTTGATTGGAATAGAGACTGTCAAGGCATCCTGAAAATATATTATTTTGTTTGGTTGAATGTTTGAGCGACTAATCTTAACATTTTTTTTATATTATGGAGATTTTAGTGAGCGATAAATTCTGCTTTAATAGGATATTTTAGACATTTGAACCTCTTGGACGTTAAAGAGTCTTTAAGGGCATTACCCGATTAGCGTAATGTATGTGGTTTTCCTTGAAAACAAAAGTTACATTCGACATCACTTCTGTGTCTGGTGATTCGATGCCCCCAAGGCTTCCACTTTCCATGAAGTTAATTCGGTTCTTTACAAAATAAAGCTCGTTCCATGCCCGAAATATGAATGATCGTTGCGTCATTGTTTGGAAGGTATTTCCCCACAGTTCCACCTAAGAAGTTGAGATGTAAAAAACCAGTCCATGAAGATAAAACTGTGAATTACAAACCTTGGCCACATGACTTGATACAGCCTCTCTACTTAGTGAAGATAAATCAGAGTTTCTGATTTCTAGCGAAGTAATTGCCGACGAGATAGCTCTCTCTGCTATGGAAGTTAGCGTACAGTTATCAAAAAGTAGCTTTGTCAAAAGGGACTTTTCGGGAAAGGCCCGTGCATGGATCCTGTCAACGCTGGTTCTCTCGAAAGAGACAGAGTTCATAGATATTCCTTTGAAAAAAACAGACTGGTTTTTAGAAACATAACTTTGCCTTGCTTTAATACGATAGTTTAGCGATTACAAACAGGAATATAAAAACTTTCAAAAACTTTTCCAGTATGTGAAAATTGCCACTATGTTGCTCACCTGAAAAAGCATATGATTCAATTTCCCCAACCTTGCAGTCTTTTATAGAAATCGAAGCAGCAGAGGCGAAGGTGTCCGTCGGAATAATTGGTATGGAAGCAACTTTCACAAGTGTAACTTTTGTATCAGGATCCTCGTGTTGGACATTTGGTTTTAGTGCAGCACTTGAAAGACGGAGTGTTGAAACTTGAGACAAGTAGAGTTCACTTATGGCGTCACAACATCTGGAATCAATTGACACTGTGTCGCAATTCGAAGCACGGATTGAAAGTATCCCAGGCTTTGGTGATGACACAGCTTTTGTGTTGATGTTGACATTTCCAATCTCGTCTAAAGTAACATGCAGCTTACTCGATTGTCCCAAAAGAGTAAGCGATTTTTCTGATAATTCCTATAATAAAAATGTAATTTTTAAACTCTCAGGTTTTTTTAATATTGAGTATTCCGTGTTACCAAGTGAGGAACTTTTGAAACATTGAGCTGAAAGTTATTGTCTCCTTCTGACGGTATTCGAATTGATCCTCTGGATATAACGACTCCCCCTCCGACATTCATCAAAGACAATGAAGTGACAAAATTAGGAAGCGAAGAAACCTTAATTACGAAAAGCACGAATTAATTTGACAAAAAAAGCCAATGATTCAGCAAAAAAAGAACCTTTATTTGTTCTCCTTCAAAATTTTGACAAACTGCCTTCTCTCGGGGATTCATACCCGGTCCTGGGCCACAGAGACAGACATCGCATAGGTTAGACTCAGTCAATTCCAAACCAAGAGTCTGGAGACAAAAAAAGGGTAAATGACAATTTTTTCATTCACCATTATGCTTTGAAAGCAAAGAAAGTTTATCTATTCTGGTTAACTTACCCTTAAAACGAGACATGCAAAAACTAGGCTCAATATCTGCATTTTGTTGGGTGAGAGTTTTAACCCATGATAGTTAAGTTAAAATTTCAAGCACTCTCAACTTTTGTCATCAAATAATCATGAAAAACAATTAAGTATTAACTCTTTTAATTAACAAGAGGAATTTTAATAAAATATTCCATATTTTTTTGCGTTAGTTGGGCAAAAGCATGGCGACCTAAATTTGAACAAACGTGGGTCTTTCAGCTACTATCAGTATTCATTATCATCTACAAAAGTAGCCTCAAAACGATTCAAAAAATAGCAACGTTAAAATAACGAATAGTTGATTGTAAAAATATTTAAAGTTGGAGCTTATAATGTGCATTTTTTGACTTTTTGTTTGTAAAATTTGATCCCTTTTACATGATGCAAATGTTTGCATAGACATGAAAAATCAATGTTTTTGTGTCTCTTTTGAAGCACAGATCTATACTAAGATCTTTCATTCTTTTGGGCCATAGACATCGAATATATAGATCAAGCAACTAAGCAAGCGACCAAAAAGTCGGTTTACAGAGGTGAGGCCGGTTCTTTAAACAGGTCTTAAAGGGTATAAGTTCATAAATGGGCCCACGATCTTAACTACTTTTTTATTTTTCGAAATATTACTTGAAATGTACTTTTGAAGAAGATGAATATAGGTGGAAAATTTTATAAATATAGGTGCCAAAAAATATGATTCTTTTTATAGATCAACGTACCATGAGTTAGTCTTTTCTTCACTTTCTTTCTTTAAAATGCTTCTGTGGCTCTTTCTACAAAACTGCTTCGAAAATTTCAGCTGATTTTTAGAATTTTTGTGAAGTATAGGTGTATAGGTGCGGCACCGTCAGCAACCTGTTGGTAAACCATAGTGAAAACAACCTATTTAGTTAATTTATAACAGTAAGTTTAATGCCAATAACTCTATCAATTTTGATTAGATTTGTAATTTAAAAATGGAATTGGCTCTTTGTAAAATGATGAATAAAAAATTTTCTTTTCCCAACTTAATCATATCAAATAAATTTTAATTTACACTAAGTATTTTAAACATAAAGAGGGCAATCAAAAGTTATCCAAGTATTAGTTTATTCATTTTTCCAAGTTGTTTATCACCTCAATCAGCCTCTGTTTATACTCTAGAGGTGAAGTCCTCCCTTACTTGCATGTTTTTAAGAAAAATAAACATGTTTTGAACCTTCCTTTAACTGAGATCAACATGAGTTTTCTTTGTAGGTGTGAGAGCAAGATTTCTACTGTTTTATCTCTTTCGTAGGCCTAATTTAAGATGAACTTCTTGAAAAAGACCCTGTCAAAGTCCCAGTCGGTGGTTAAGTCAGCTGTTGACTCAGCTCACTTTTCGCACCCGAAGTTTGAAAAGTCTTTTCTACATGGCTTCCTACTTCTTGACATCATCGCTGCAAGAGACCTGCCTGATATGGAGGGATGGCTCTCAAAACTAGTAATAACGTTTAAGTGCCTCACATTTTTTTATTTCACGAGGATTAAAGCAATTCTTTCAGGTAGACGACAAAGATGTCACGGACCCTTTTGTCGACGTCCTATTGGGAAAAGCTAAACTGGCAAAAACGAGCGTGATTAACAACAGCCTCAACCCAATTTGGAATGAATCTTACAGGTGGGGTGCACTTTGAGAGAAGCCTATTCGTGATTTCCACTGACATTTGGGCTGACATTTTTAGAATAGAATTGTGCCATTACGCGTCTGAACTGGTTTTCGAGGTCAGAGACAAGGATCACGCCTATACAGAATTCATTGGCACAGTTTCCATTCCGACCAAAGACTTGAGCAATGGAAACGTCTTGGAAGGATGGTTTCAAATTTTGAAGAAAAACAAGACGCACAGAGGCGACCTCCAACTAAAGATTCAGTTCGTTTCAAAGGTGAGTCGTTGAAAAATGGCATATTTAATTTAGCGTTTAAAATTGTTCCTAAAAGGAAATGGTCTCTCGGACTTACGAGGTGGATTGTTACTTTCCGATGCGTTCAGGGTGTGCTGTCACACTTTACCAAGATGCCCATTGCAAACCCTCCATGAGTCAATTTTCCAATCTGATGACGTAAGTTCATAAACTAAATTTATTTCAGAATTAGATTAAGTTGGGCTCATGTTTAGACCGAAGAATCAGATTCACGAGCCGCAGTCTTGTTGGAAAGATCTTTACCATGCACTAGTTCAGGTGACCCAATCATTATTTCAATCAAACTTTTTTTAAACTTGCTTTATTTTCTGGTGGAATTAAAAAAGACATTGTTTTAGGCTCGAGAGATTATTTGTATCACTGGATGGGCAGTTTGGACCAGTCTAAGACTTTTTAGGGGATCTGATCAGAAAATCGATAATAGGTATAAAAATAGACAATGTGATGAATTGAAATGAAATGATTGACTTTAAAACAATCTTAATAGAACTCTTGGTGAGATTCTGGTTGATAAAGCCAATCAAGGTGTAAAAGTTTTTGTCATGGTTTGGTCAGAAAAAACATCCGGAGACATCATCGGCGAAAAGGTTTGATAAAAATACTCCCAAGATATCATGTGAGGAATAAATTTTACAGGGTATGATGGGGACACACGATATGGAAACATACAACTATTTCAAAAAAACTAAAGTAAATTGTGCGCTTTGCCCTCGAGAGATGAAAACATCTGAGTTCACAGATTACCTTCAGAACGAATTCAGTACTGGTGCTTATACCCACCATCAGGTTGGTAAAAAGAAGGACTAATTTTAAAACCGATCTAATATGAATTTCTTAGAAAAGTGTAATTTGTGATGCTGAAGGATCTTCCTACGGCAGTCGTCGGTTAATAGCATTTGTAGGTGGTCTGGATCTTACTGGTGGACGCTATGATACCCCAGGTAATGTTATTCAAGTTACCTTTTTAACAATCCAATGTATCTAATTTCTAGGGCTGTTCGTAAAAAAGATAGACCTATTGAAAATATCAGCTGAACTTTTGAGTGACTCTTACAAAGACCTTGAGTAATTCATTGGTGGAGTCTACAGTACACCGGATTAGCATTTAACTTGAAGGAGTCACTGAGATCAAGTGACCTTGGGAACTATAGTTTTATAGTTTTAAGACATGTACCGGGGCGTGCGACCACAATTTGGGTTGCATAAAAGAGCTTGTTCCTTCAATTTGCACAACACCTTTTACGGCAGATATCTTTATCTATCTATCTATTATATATATATATATAAATGGGCGAACAGATGTTTGTTTGTTTGTCTGTTTGTATGTGGAGGGCTAATGGAAATCCAAACCCCTGCACTGATCTCAATGAAATTTTGCACAAAAAAATGAAGGTTTTGGTCTAGGTTTGACCTATGCCCCCTCACTCCCTGGGCCTCGGGGGCTTGAAACCCTAAAAGCTGAAGGACACATTTTTGAAAACTGTTCACAAAATAAAAGATGTTAAGCAGGTTGCAAATTAACTCGGACAGCGCAGGGTACCTCAGCTGTATATATATATATATAAATTGGCGAACAGATGTTTGTTTGTATGTCTGTTGGTATGTGGAGGGCCAAAGGAAATCTAAGCCCCTGCACTGATCTGAAATTTTGCATACACATCCCCACATGTCCAAGGAAGGTTTCGGTGCAGGTTTGACCCTGGCCCCTCACCCGTCTGGGCTTGCGGGTCCTGAAACTCAAACAGCTGATTTTTGAAAAAACTGTTTATAAAACAAAAGATGTTCAGCAGGTTACAAATTAACCCGGGCAGCGCCGGGTACCTCAACTAGTATTTTTATAAAATTTCAGACCACGAGTTATTTTCAACGTTGCTGAATGAACACCATGGTGACTTTCGTAACTCTGATGCAAAAAGTATTCCACCCGAACAAGGACCACGAGAGCCTTGGCACGATATTCACTGCAAAGTGAGGGAATTTTTGCCACAATTTGTTTGTATTGTACATTATTTATACCTTTTTTAGGTGGAGGGATTAGTGGCTGCAGATGTGTTTCAAAATTTCTTCGAAAGGTGGTCTCAACAGGTACTTTTTACCAATTGACCTCACCAAAAAATACACTGTAATAACACCAAAATAGGGATCAAAGTTCGGGACACTTGATTCAATTGAAAAGTACAATATTTCTTTACACGAGGTGAGATATTTTTTTGACAATAACTCTTATTTATCAAAGTAATATAAAAGCCTTTGAATTGTGTAAGATATTTTTGGAAACTCTGATTTTTTTTGCAATGTTCAATTTTCTGTGATGGTGTAAACTATAAAATTTGGCTTCACCTATCAAACAAACCTTTTGACTTCTCAAAGTATATCTGAAATGTTTTTATCAAAAATTTAGACTCCACCAGTTGATCAACAGTCCCATTGGAACACTCAGCTTTTCAGGTCCTACAAATTTATTTTTTGTAAAATACAATGTTTTCCTTTTAAGAATTGAAAGATAATTGAAAAGCCTACCAAGCATTTATCTTGGATGAGCTTTTCTTCAGTTTTGGTACCAAAAAACTGTTTTAGGTCAATCACAGATGATTCTGCCATATTTGACCAGGCAAAAGCGGCTCACATGAATTCAAAAAAAGGTAAATCTTTTTAAAGAAAAAGCTAGTAACTGTCTGCAAGCTGCCTTAATAATAATAATAATAATAATAATAATAATCTTGTGCAGTATAGACTCAAGCGATGTTGATGCGTGACCAACACCTTTACAAGAGTCCCGCCATAGATGTTTATGGCCACTGCAGATTACTATTACCCTGACTGAGAGTGCCTTGTTGATTTTTTTTTGCAATCTGGGGTTGAAAAATTGCTGGCATGGGTGGCCGGGGATTGAACCCACAACCTTAGATCTTAGTTCTCAGTCAGGTGCCTATGACCTCTCAGCCACGGCGACCCCTTTTAGTGGATTTCCAAAGGGCCAACTAGCTAGAATAAAAGTAATGGGAAAGCCAATCATCTATGAAAACATGCAATTGTGGAGTATATCTTGTTTTAACATTAAAAAAATCTTTTTAGAGTATGCCTTGGGAATATTTTTCATTAAGGTACACCTTAAGTTATTCAAACATAAACGAAGGCCTCCTTTGAAAGTGCAAGACCGTCAACTTTGCCTCATCATTATTAGAATTTATAGAGATTAGCTCGCCTCATAGAGATATCCTCTGCAATAATTACCAAATTAAATAAGGATGTTTTTAGGTCGGATGGTCGACTCGTCCATTGCTCAGGCTTACATTCAAATGATAAGAAATGCAGAAAATTTTATCTACATTGAAAATCAGGTAAAGCACTAAAATTCTTGTGCCAAAATATTAAGTTAAAAATTTATAATTTAGTATTTCCTTGGATCTGCTTATTGTTGGCTTCAAAACGACGATACGAATTGCCATCACACTATTCCGTCTGAAATAACAAGAAAAATTGTTGATAAAATCTCCTTGGGACAGAGGTTTTGTGCCTACATCGTGATACCCATGTTCCCCGAGGGAGATCCAGCAAGTGCTCCAATTCAAGTGAGCTACCTAAAATTGGTCTTTATACTTAGAAAAATATAAATTTTATATCCTTGCCGTAGGAGATTTTGTACTGGCAAACTCGCACGATTGAGATGATGTATAGCGAAGTTGGAGATGCCTTAAGGGAAACCGGATGCAACAGCCATCCAACAGACTACTTATTGTTTCTTTGTCCAGGAAAAAGAGAGCTTCCTGGAGATCACATCCAAAGATTGGAGCCGGCCACTGAGCAATTTGCAAAAACATTTAGGGATTCGATGAGGTTATTCAAAAAATATGAATAGCTGTAATATTTTGAATTATTAGTTCTATTTCAGGTTTCCAATTTATGTTCATTCTAAAATGATGATTGTGGATGACGTGTACATAATTGTAGGGAGTGCAAACATAAATCAGGCATGTCATTCTCTATTTTTATTTAAAGTTCATATCCAAATTGATTTTTACAAACAAAGAGGTCAATGGCTGGTACGAGAGACACCGAAATGGCCATTGGGGCTTTTCAACCGTCAGCTGCTGACCCTCATCGACCTTTTGGCGATGTTCATGTTTTTAGGTAAAAAAACCACCCTCACACACTTAAGGGAATGGAAGATCCAGATCATTCCTCGCAATCCAGGTTGTCTCTTTGGACCGAACATCTACGAATTACCGACCCTGTATTTTTGTATCCTGCTTCAATCGAATGTGTGACAAAGGTCAAAGAGCTGTGCCTCTTCAACTGGCACAAATACATTGCTGATAACCTTGACAAAACTCCTGGACAGCTGCTCCCCTACCCTATGAATGTTCTCCCGGATGGAACTATCGAAGTGCTAGAAGGTGTGAAGAGTTTTCCAGGTAATGTTTTATCAAGAACAAAAACTTGCTGTTTTTTTCTGTTATGAAGGGTTTATTTTTTCCAGATTTTCCTGCGGGGGCAAAGGTCTTTGGCAAATTGAGCGCCATGATTCCTCAAAAAGTAACAACTTAACATTTTTCCTGGTAGAGCACCATAAACCAAGCATAAGAAAATTGTAACCAAAAATATTTTATGTATGATTTCATATTAATAAAATAATTAATTTAACTTACATTCTCACAAGATTGAGATAGCTACTATACACTCCAGAATATTTTCCAATAAGATTTTTAGGTCTGGTCTTAAAAGACTTGATTACTCTGCTTAGTATATTGTTTTTTCTTTTATGGTCACTTTTAATTAAGTAGCTCCACTACCACCAGTGTGGGAGGAGAATGAGGTGACATACTGACATTTTTGGCCTGATCCCTTCGAAAATATCCAAGTAACAAAATACCTTTCCAAATGGAGGATTCATGTTTACATACTGACAAAATAATGAATTGGTGGCAAGGAATACCATGACATTAAAGTCTTAAACTATTTTGAAATATTATAGAAACAAAAACACAAAGTAAGCATGGCAAGAAAAGGAGCTTTTGAGATGTTCAAACCTTTTATTTCAGGTAAATCTAATAAATTAGCCAGGATGTGGTCAAACCCACATAACGTCCCGCTTAATCAAACCGGCTTTTGTGTCATACCAACCGGTGTATGACCGAGCGGTGGTGGGCTGGTGAAATTGTTCACCAGCGCTCTCGCCAAAAAGCGTCATTTTCGCTCAAAACCTCAATATGAGAAGGTACACTTTGAGGGGGTGTGGCGAGCGCGGTGACAAATCGCACCCGCCTCCAACCATCTGGGCGCATGCTGGCCGGTCCTGCACAAAACCTTGCGCCGACCAAGCCTATAAAGGATGACGTCAGCTGCTTCTTTCCACTTAAATATCTCAACTTCTTGACATCAAATCAAAAAACTTACAAAACATAAAAGAAGCACAATGAATTTAGACGTCCAAAAATCTAAAAATATGCTCAATAGCTTAATAATTAACGGAGAAAAGAGCGAAAAATTATAGCTAGCCCCCAGGACAAAATTTTGAAAAAATGATAGGAGAAGTTTTAGATATTTCCATAAGCTATCCAAATATCCAAAAATATTCCAAAAAGCTCAAAAATTGAGGGAGGAGATGCAATTTGAATTTACAAATCTGAACCAAATTGGATCCCTATATGAAAAAGTACCACGGACGGACATTTACTAAAAAGCGCTAGCCCTTATGAAATTTCTAAACTCGCCAGCTCCGCTTCAATTCACTGTCATGGGCTGCTGGGGGTTGAACCCACAACCTTAGATCTTAGTTCTCAGTCAGGTGCCTTTGACCTCTCAGCCATATAAATATTGGCTGAAAGGGACGAGTTTAAGCTGGCTGGTTTGCTCATGAGATTGGCGAGTTCAAGCTAAGAATCATAAAACTTGAACATTGTAAAATTTCTGATTGTTGAAATAAAAAAAACCAGAAGTTAACTTTTTTGTTGAAAGATAAATTCATAGGAAAACTCAGAACTCTGAAGAGTACAAAGTACCTGATCACTGAGTGGTGAAATGTCAAAAAGGTCTTCGTAAGTCACTTCCATAATAACAAAGCAGACCGGACAGCATGTGCTGGGGTCCTCTGAGAGAAAAATTTGTTGGTCATTTTTCTTGGAAGAGGTTCCCCCTCTGCTTTCAACAGGACTCACCTTTCCAAAAAAACCAGACTTTTTTGGAAAATACTCCATCACAGGGTAGATGAAATCTACTTTTGTGAGCTGAGCTGTGAGCAGTCATACTCAAGCATATACTCTGAACTGTCGGCAGTAACTCCTGAGCTGTGAATGACAAATTCAGCAAAGACTTTTGAGCTGTTAACAATAAATTCAGTAAAGACCTAAGCTGTGAACAACAAACCGTTGATCAGCACCCACACCAGTGGCTTTTCAGCCCCATATCCTCCGTCTTGTCGGAGCAAAAACCTCTAAAGGTGAGGTTAACCAACCCCACGTCAAGTGGGTTGACGAGTGAAAAAAAAGCCACACGAGCGTTTTCAGAAGAATTCTTTACAGAAACGACAAAAAACGGCTAAAAACTGAAAACGAATGTTTAGTTATCAGTTTAGTACTTAACTATTTTGTATTTGTATTTTTCGTCGCTCCATCGAATACAACAGCCATGTTATAAGAATTGTAATCTAGGGCTTAAGGTCCGGTTTGAGCGGCCGAGGTGATTGCACCATCATTTGTGCGATGTGAAAATCATGGCTCCTGGTCTTCTTTATCAGGTATGTAAGGACAGGGCAGGTTCAGGGGCCTAACTGTCCATCCATCCAACATACTCTGACTCATCCCAAGATCAAATATATCCCAAAATTTTAAGCATCAAGGGCTGAGTTGTGGGGCTGCTTTGCTCAATTTCGGGGCTGTTTCTGGGTCATTTTTAGGGGCTAAATTTGAGCATGGACCAAGGGAAGCTCGGGGATGACCTGGGAGTGGCCTTGGATGGTGGTGGAGTGGTCGTGTGACTCAGTTTCTTTGTCAGACTTTTTGATCAGAGGAAAGGTGCCCTTTCCTGCCCCAAAGGTCCTGAGCGGGACCCGCCCACTTTCCTGCTCAATTTGGAGCAGGTTTGAACAGGATTAATCCTGAATAATCCAACTTTACTCTCAACTATAATTCCCTTACTTGACTGACTCATCCTAGAACCAGATAAACTGGTCACCACTCTCGTGAGGAGAGTGGACATCCCT